>Ga0214545_1000271_pt1 | contig 74069 bp, 24 predicted proteins | sample CNSS4metaG_FD_160064 | JGI IMG/M metagenome (GOLD analysis project Ga0214545, IMG submission 160064) | Root nodule microbial communities from cowpea collected in UCLA plant growth center, Los Angeles, California, USA - CNSS4 | ecosystem: Host-associated > Plants > Roots > Nodule | place: USA...
TATATATATATATATATATATATATATATATATATATATATATATGTATATATTACATGTATGTGTGTGTGAGCTAGAGAAGAAAAATGGACGTGATGTTTTACCATAAACAAGCAGCTGAAGGAATCTTTTAATAGGTCACGGCAAGTTAAATATGATTATAATTATCAGGCCTAACTCTAGATTAAGTTCATTTAATTAAAGGATTTGTTTTTGAATACACCTTTTAGAACTTGTATATGCTAGGATTTGAGAATTTTTATAAGTGTTGAATATATTTTAGGGTTAAATATGTTTTTGGTCCCATAATTATGAGTGAATTTTGGAATTAGTCCAAAACTTTGAACCAATTTAGTCATTCATTTTTCAAAATACGTAAATTTAGTCCTTTTAATTAAATTTGTTAGGTTTATTTGATGTTTCGTACACATTTCAAGATTGTATTTAAGTTGTTTATAATATTTGACACATTTTTGCTTTAATGTTAAATCAAATACTATTATGAAACGCGTTTGAAATGTCAAATAAACTTAATAAAATTTGATTAAAAAGACTAAATTCACGTATTTCAAACTAAATTGATTTAAAGTTTCGAAATTAACTAATTTCAAAATTCACTCCTAATTAAAGGACTAAAAACATATAGTGATATTTCTGAATCTGATTATTATAAGGAGTGTTTGTAAACTGGTTTGGATTCATAGGGTTGGTCGAAGATTAATTTGTGTTCATTAAAATGCATAGGGTTGGTCATACATGTTTCTTAAAATAATGCATTTGAGCCAAGTTAAACAAGAAAACTATTGATTGGGTTTGGAAAAATCAGAATAAAAAATAAGAAAATTATACAAAATAGATTAAAAAAATAATTTTCATCAGGTGTTTTTTGGACTGTGATGGATCTGAGCACCCTATATCCACTGATGCTTTGCTTTGCACTGTTTTCTCTTTTTCTGCACTTCTGAGGAGGGTGCATAAAAAATGTGTCTGGATTATAGTATATTTTGTATTTTAAACAGCTTATATCTATTTTTCATTCATAAAGAAAAGAAAAATTGTTTTGAAAAAATATTTGAAAAGTATTCGGATTGGAGGGGTTTAGGGGAAGGACCATCTCATTGTTAGAATCAATTTTTGAAGGACCATAGTATGCAGAGTCTTGTTTTTTCTAACAACCCTAGTATGCTTCAAACTTGAAAGAGAGCGACAAAGATATAGTGTCCTATATATGTGCAATTAGGTGGTATGGGAACATAATTGTCCTACCAAATTCTAACACAAATTTAAAAAAAAAAATTAATCTTTCAAAGTAGTAATAAATACATAAAATTTCAAATACGTAGCTCCAAAATTTCAACCTGAACAGTGTTTTTGGCATCTTAAAAGCTGAAGAATACAGTTTTCTGTACTCTTGCTGGATTTTGCAGCAGACAGGTAAATAATAGATTTTGTAACCTTTATATTCCAAGTTTGACATATTTGAGTGCCATATGAAGACAACGTTTTTCAACATTACCATGATATATATAAATATAGCCATTAAAAATTTTCACATGTTCTTCTTCTCTCTTTCTTTTCTTTTTTTTTTTTTTCTGGTAATGCTGCTTCTTGCAGGTGAACAGAGTTCAGCAGGACCACGCCAAAATTTTGAGCTGGATTTGAATCCATCATTTGATAATGACTGCCCAATTCAAAACCAATGGCCATGATCTCTCTCGCCACTCCACACTTTGATGTACCCGTGCGTACCATATCCAACCCTGGATAAAATAGGTCAACGACATGTTTTGAATTTTGTTTAATATTTATCTGGGTACATCTTACATTTAATAGTCCATTTAACATCTCAGTTAAAAAAATTAAAAACGATAACTCTTAAAACATCATATAAGAGTAGTAAAAGGGTTTAACCTAGTTGTTTTTGGACATGAATATTTTTAAGAACTTCCTCGATCAGAGATAAGATAATTTAAATATAGTATATAAGTGAGATGTAAATTTCACCTTACAAATCAATTTTATAGAATTAAATTAGACTTAAAATTAAAGATAAAAGATATTAAGAAGAAGAGAAACAAAAGTGGGGACGTACAAAAAATCACGTCAAGGTCACATGAAGCTGAAAATCTCACAAGAATTGCGTTTGTGTTGAAGAGGTTTTGTCCATTAGCTTCAGCCTTTTTTTTACTTTAGCGAAAGTTAATAATGATTTGCAAAATAAGCTCACAAGTTACCCACATGGAACTCTGGATGTCATAAATGACAGGATACCGTTGAAGCAAGAACACCACCTAACCACTTCTTTTCTTCTATAATAGAACGTGTCACATTTATTAGCATTTTCTATAAACTCTGCACTGTTTCCTCATAAAAACTACCCTCAGATTGAGAAGGAGAGTTAAACTGTCTACAGCATCGAAAGCAACACATCATTTAACTATCGTTTCCTATTAATATATTATGAAATTATTTTATTTTATTTTTAATGGACGTGAAATTCTTAATATAATTAATTAATTAATTAATTAATCACTTCACAGAAACAAAAATAGGAGTTTCCACCCTCATGTCCTAATCCGCACAAGAGGAAATATAAATAGACATTGTAAGCGCCCATGATTTTAAAAAATTTTCTACTTCTATTTCTTTTATAAAAACGAAAAACAAAGTCTGAAATTTTTCATTAATTGTTGATATATTAATTAAATCAGAGTTAGAGTAATAAGATAAGAAGCGAAGAATGTTGATGTGAAGAAAAAAGTTTGATGTTCTGTAATAAGATGATGATGATGAGGCATTGTTTAGATACAATTGGAGAAAATTAAGAAAAGTGTTGGTGTTGAAGGTGTTCCTCGAAAGAGAAAGTGCAGGGAGTGGTGCAAGAGGAGGAAGAAGAAGAGAGAGAAGAGAGAGTGGTGGTGGTGGTGGTGGTGGTGGTGGAACTACAAATGGCGTTAGAAGAAGAAGAAGAAGAAGAGAGTGCGAGAGAGAACAAGAAATCGACGAAAGCATGGAGGATGTAGTGGTGAGTGTTTTGAGCATTGACCTTCAAGAACCAGCAGAGAAGGTCTTCGAGATCTTCCCAGTCTCTGACGCTGTGGGTGGCGACCATGTCCTCCATGGATTTGCGGAAATCGACGTAAGGGTGAGTGGAGTCGATGGAGAAAACGACGCTGTTTTTGAAGGGTGGGAGGGTGGCCAGTTTCGCCTCCCATAAGGAGCTGGTCGGGTCCGGTTCGAAGAAAAGCCGGTCGGAGCGGAGGCCGCGAATCACCGTCTCGGTGGGGTCCACGGTGCGGGATATGTCGGAAGCGGTGGAGAAGCTGTCGGAGTTGGGTGAGTCCGTGAAGAAGGAGTCTGGGGTTTGAGCGATTGAGTTGGTGGCTTTGGAAACGTCGTGGTTGGGGGTGGTGGTGGTGGTGGCGGCTCTGAATGAGAGGGTTCTGGGTTGGTGGCAAGAGGGCCATGGCCATGAGGAGGAGGAGGATCTGACATGGTGGTTGGTGGTGGTGGCGGTGGTGTTTTTGAGACGAGAAAAGAACTTCATTTGGAAGAGGTGTTTAGAGAGTGAGAAGGGGTTTGAAAAGAAAAGAAATTGCAGTTATTAATGAATGGTCAGAAAAAAGGAGTGTGTGGGGAGAAGATTATAAAGAAGAAGAGGGAGAAGTTGAGTATACGTTTCGGATTACTTGGTGGGTCAACACAATATACGTTTCATAAATTTCTTTTCTTTTTAAGTTTTTCAGCCAGGGAAGTAAATGTAACTCACCAAGATTTATCGTGCCGAATTAATTATTATTATATTTATTATTAGAGTTAAATATATTTTTGGTTCAATTTTTATATTAAAATTTTAATTTTTAAATTAAAAAATTGAATGAATATAATTTTTTAAACTGAAATACATTAATTTTTTTTACATGTGAAATGCATTTTAGATTAAACATTTGAATTTTTTATATCATTTAATACATTTTTACTTCAATGTTATGTGTTTGTTATGAATGAAACAAAAATTAATATAATTAGGTTAAAATGATTATAGTTTAAAACCAAAATATATCAAAGTTTTGGATATAGACAAACTTTAATTCTACGTTAAAGTTTAAGAACTAAAAGCATATTCAACCATGCTATTATTATTACTAGATTCAACATATTTTCTTCTTCTTTTATTATCCTTTATTTTTTATTTAATATTCCTTTTGAATCGATTGTGGAAATATTTTTCTTAAAAAGGAGTTTCATTATATTATATTAATTATGTTTTGAGTTCACTAATAAATATTTTGTAGTCTACCGTATCATCATACATTTAAAACTTTCCAATTAAAATACTAAAAATTCTCATATTACATGAGAATTTTTATAAGAATTTTTTTGTAAATTTGTTAAAAGAATTTGCAAGAAAATATTTTTTTCTATTATTTTTTCTAAGAATTTTAGTTAACAGGTCATTTCTGTGGATAGTTATTTTCTACAAACTTATAAAATTTACAAGTATTTCCTACAAAATTTGTTGTAAAACATATTTTATACAAAATATTTTACAAAAAAATTGGTAATAATTTCCTACAAATTTGTTTTCATAACAAAATTTAAAAGTATTTCCTATAAAAAATTTCAAAACAAAATTGATAGAAAATATAATTTTTTTTACTAGTAAGTGTGATTGTTAACTTTGTTAACTCTTTAATGTGACACTTATTTTGTAGGGTCACTCTTATAAATATTCCCACATAATATTTTATTATAAGAGCACAAGATCTTTTCAAATATTTAAATATTTAATAAAAAATATTTTTAAATTTATTTAAAATTAAAAAAATAAAAAATGTTAAAATAATAAAGAAAATACAAATTTATATAAAACAGTATAAAATTAAAAATTAAAAAATATAAAATTAAATAATTAACAAATTACAAAATTACAAAATTATATAATTCTAAAACTATCCAATTAAGAAATTCTTTTTTTCTTTTTTTTTTTACCTAGTAAATGAATGAATGGTTTACATGATTCGATACAAATGAGATAGTTAAATTTGTTTATGTGAAAAAATAAATAATAAATAAATATAATATAAAGAAGTAAAAATAATTAAGTGACTTTTTTTCAAAATTGTGTAATTTGAAAATTGTTATTAAATGTGTTTGACTTTAACAATAAAGAATTATATTAAGATTAACCTTTTCTTTTCTTTTTTGAGGTAAGTTTAATCGGCAAATGATATGTAGAAGAGTTCAGAAAGAGAAGATTGGAAATGATTCTGCTATTTTTGAAAAAATATTTTAAAACATGACAAAGTTATTGTTTTTGTTTGTGGATGCATAGAAACATTCAAATATTTATGGGTATTGATGATATTTAATGAGGCCATTTAATAATTCATTAATAACACTATTAATCATTATTTTTATTAAAATTATATTTCTTGTCAGTTACTTTTTACTTTTGTGTTTTTTTCAGAATTAACTGTATCACATTATTTTTTAACTTATTTATAATTTACTTTAATAAAAACAATAAAACTTTCTTAACTAATGTATAATTTAATTACTGAAATTTTTAAAAATATTTTTTTATTCTAATAACTTATACTATTATTTAAAATATAAAATTTTAAGATAATATTTTTGGGATTAATTATCAATTATTATATCTAATTATTATACCTAAAGTTATTATACTTTAAAATAGTTTCATATATTAAAAGTTTTGAGGATTAAAAGAAAAGTATGTAAACGATATTATTGAATATAGGGTTAAATATGTTTTTCTCTTTTAATTTATAGTGAATTTTGAAATTAGTTAGATTTTAAAAATTTGGACTAATTTAGTTGTTTATTTTTTGAAATACGTAAATTTAATCTTTTTAATCAAATTTTGTTAAGTTTATTTGACATTTTGTAATAATATTTGATTTAACATTAAAGTAAAAAAATATGTCAAACAATATAAACAACTCAAATACATCCTTAAAATATGTATAAAACATTAAATAAATTTAACAAAATTTATTAAAAGAGCTAAGGATTAATAAAAACATTTTGTTTATGTTTATGGACTTGAGATTGAAATATTGAAATTATAGATGGATAAAAAACAAAATTTCAAATATAAACTTTCATTTTCTTTAAAAGATTGAAACTCGATTCCTTAACCTTCTATCATTGAAAGATAAATTCTCATTTTTCTTAAATCTTGGTTCAAGGTTTATATGAGCAAGTTTAATAGTATTACAAAGAGTAAAAATCTATAACAATTTAAATATACATTTTTACTTCAATCTTTTTATACATCTTTTAAAAATAAAATTACAATAGGTTTTGGCTCTTAAAACGGATAATAATGTAAATTTATTTCAATAAACTTAAACTCGGAACATTGTTCCTTCCTAATTACTAATCGTTGGGTATATCTTGCGTTTTCATTTTATATTCAACCGCGTTTTTATTTGTTCAAAACAAAAATAATAATTTAATAATGTAAATAAAAATATTATTTTTCTTGATCTAATTTTTTGAATTCTTTAATATTTTGTTAGCAAGAAATTGTAACATAATATCTTGCTTCCAAATACGTTCTATTTGATTAAAAATTATTACGTGAAACACACTATAAAATATTGTTTCTATATTAACCGAAAAAAAATGACCTAAACAGCAATTATTTGCTTTATATCATTATGTAAATTTTGTACAGTAAAATAAAATGATTCCGTTATATTTTTTCTTTTATAAAACTCATATTAAGCATTTCAAAACATATTAATATTTATCATTCCAAAAAGTATTATTAGAAGGAAAAAAAAAACACAGTAGCATAATAAACATTTTTCAAAAAGGTTAGAACAACTTCTGAAAACATTTTTCTCTCTGAAACATATGAGAACGCTTAAATTTCATTATTATACATATAACTTTTATATAATATAAGAAGTAATTATGTCCCAACTAAAATATGTTTGTATACAATTTTAACTTTTAATTAAGTATATACCGAACTACAAATTAAAATTATTTAAAAACATATTTTAAAATTATCAAATAGTATATATATATACACTATTTTTTAGTTACAGACCATTACTTGTATGACTTTTTAAAATATTTAAGGTTAAATATGTTTTTTATTCCTCAAGTTTCATGAATTTTAGAATTAGTCTTTCTTTAAAATTTTATACCAATTTAGTCTTTCATCTTTAGAAATACGTAGATTTAGTCATTCTTACTAAATTTTGTTAAGTTTATTTGACATTTTAATATTATTTTATGATAATATTTGAGTTAACATTAAAGCGAAAATTTGTCAAACCGTATAAACAATTCAAATACTATCATGAAATCCACTTGAAACGTCAGATAAATTTTATAAAATTTGATTAAAAAGACTAAATTCACGCATTTTTAAAGATGAATGACTAAATTGGTCAAACAAATGTTAAAGAGAGACATTTTAATATTATTTTATGATAATATTTGAGTTAATATTAAAGCGAAAATTTGTTAAACCGTATAAACAATTCAAATACTATCATTGGAACGTCAGATAAATTTTATAAAATTTGGTTAAAAGGACTAAATTCACGCGCATTTTTAAAGATGAATGACTAAATTGGTCAAACAAATATTAAAGAGAGACTAATTCTAAATTTCACTAAAATTTAAGGGATAAAATCATATTTAACCGAAATATTTATTATAGAAGTCAATAGGTTTTTTATATTTTGTACAGATAACAGCATAAAACTGTTTTTCATAATAAATACAAATTGAAGTCCAAAGTCAACCTATGTATTTTAAATAAAAATAGTAACGACTTTTATTATTAAGCATTAACAAAAAAAGTTGATGAAAATTTGAATTTAGTCTGTGGTATTATAGTAAAGATGTTCTTATTACATAACAGTTACGTTAATCTAACATTTAATGCTTCTTCATTGATTAATATTTGAATTTAACAATGAATGATGTAATTAGTGATTAAGTTAAGTGTAACTAACTCCTTACCGTTTGTGGCACATTTTTTGAATCAATTATTTAAACCTCATTCAGCAAAATTGCTTCTTCAAGGAACTCATAACCAAATTTAATTGAAGTTAAGATCCAGTTTAAAAATCTGACTCTCTTTTTTCTTTATTTTTTTATTACTATAGAGAGAAAAATCATTGTTCTAGGTCACATAGAAAATTGTTCTCTTAAACATACTTCACGAGTGCAATCTTTTTATATTGTTATTTATGTGATAAAAATAATTCTCACAACGTCTTTCAATACTAACAGTTATAAAATCCTTGTTAAATTTAAAGAATTTTTTTAGAATAGTCAAAAATTGTTTATTTTAATCATAAATATTGTGAAAAAAAAAGTAAAAGTAAAAGAATATGATGCATTTTTATGTCGCTAAAAAAATTACAAGTTGTTTTAACTTATACGTACATTACACTTGTTTTTCTTCTTCTTTTTATTCTTCTCATACAAATACAAGTAAATAAGTATAATTTTAAAATAAATTTTAGTTTCTATAATGAATAAATTTTAAAATTATTAGTTATTATCAATTAATTAGATACATAATTTTAGTATATTTAATATAAATAATATAATTATGTTTAAATATTTAATTAAACCGTAATTTTAATAAAAAATCTAAATTTATTTAGTATTTCTGTGATTAAGGCTATTACTTCGTCACATTTTTGTTCAATTACACATCTCGATATTTTGGACGTAGTTTTACTATTAATTTAAAAAAGGTGTTATAATTAAATTTTGTTAAGTTTATTTAACATTTAAGATGTGTTTTATGATAATTTTTTAACTAATATTGAAGCAAAATAATATCAAACAATATAAAAAATTTAAATACCATAATAAAATATGTTTAAAATATTAAATAAATTTAATTAAAAAATCTAAAAATGGACTAATTCTTTTAGTATCTAATATTTAGCCCTTTAAAAAATGCCTCCTCGTTTCCAATTATGTTTACTGTTTCAAGATCTAGGCAAGAAAAAGGTGCAAACAACAACAAAAAAATGTTTCACCATTTTCTATACAAAATTAAACCAGAATATTTGGAAGAAATATTTTGATCTTCACATACGATGGTATTGGATAAAAGAAGATATTGTTGCTGAAAAAAGAAGTTTGATGTTTCAAAATTCAAACCATGAAAGGAAATTAACCTACTTTATCATGCTCAGATGATTTTGAATTATAATTTTGATTTTGTTGTTCACTGCATTTTGTCATTGATCATCACACCATCTGAAAGGTACCCATATCACCAGACATGATTACTTAAACTTGCTGCTATTCTCTCACTCCGGTGCTTACTCAGAATGTTTTGCCAAACATGAAAGAGACAAGGAACTATGTTTGAGCAACAATTATGGTTTATTTTTCTCTACCTTTTACTAAAAGTTGTGCTCTCGTAAACATACATTTTCCACGTACATACTAGGTTCTATGTTCTAGGTTCCCGAAGTCAAAATCAAACACCACAACATTTATAAGAAAAAAAAATACTATAAAAGATTCGAGAACTAAGAGCATGAATAAACACAGTAATTTAATGGAGGTTAAAATTGATGAGCTATATTCACCGTTGCGCACTTGACATTAAATTAATTGTACAAAAGACTGTAACTTCAGTAATTTTGTTAGTTTTAAACGTAAAGAATTATTGATCAAGAAAAAATTAAATTGGATATTGAAAAGATATTAAACACTAACTAATCAAAAGTAGTAGTAACACTAACAACATAATTATTTACAATCTGGTTCGTTAAAAACAATTTTTGAATGAGACAAGTCAAAAATTTTGTTGACCTTAGTGTTTTAATAAACCACTTCAGTGATTTATCTTTGAAAAGATCTTTAGCTTATTGTAGGTTAACCTACAAGTATCTGAGTCTTTGTCAGACGATTTGACATATTTTCAGTCAGATAATTAGCAAACTTTAATGCAGCTACGGGGATAATTTAGAAAATAATACTAAAGTTCATCATTTAAATGATAAATTAATGGTTACATTCGCAAAATTTGTTACACCAAACACTATCCTAACCTCATCGCTCAAGAAAGAGTTTGTAAAACCAAAAAATTACAGCCCAAATGGAATAAAAAGGGCAGAAGACAGAATACAGAGAGAGGAACTATGTAGTTCTTCTTTTATCTAAGCCTTCTTTCTCTTGGCCTCACTTGTTGCATTCACAACTCACCTTGAAAATTCTCATCTTCAATCTATGGTACAGAACCACTCAATTTAGGAAATCCTGCTGCCTCATGATTTACTAAAACTTGTCTTAACAAACTCAAACTCTGTCTTAAGATATCCAGCTTGGACTCCAGAGTGGCTTTAAAATTCAAAACTAAGGCAATGATGACTTTACATCAAGACATAGTGCTCTCAACATATTCCATTGCTTTCCTCTTCACAGATTCAATACGTTCATCATCACCTTGGGATTTCTCATAATCAAGATACTTTTTGAACAAGAACTGTCAATCAAGACAACAATGTCCCACATGAGTTTCAGAGGAAAAACACGAACCAACATCGGCAAAATTAGTAATATAAATATGTTCACACACCTTCATCTTTTTAGGTGGGAGACTCAGACTAACAGCCCTTTCAAACAGCGCACGAATTATATCTTCGTCTTTATGATGAATTTCCTGTCAAAATAATATACACAGGGATGTTAGGATAAAAAAAATATTGATACAAGTAGAGAATGAGGTAGAGAATAATATACTTGATCGAGATAAACACTCCATAGGTCTGTTCTCTTTGGGTATTCCCGAAGAATTTTTTCAAACAAGGATCGCCCTCGATCTGGAACGCCAACTTTGAATTCAAGAATAGCTGCCTGAGAGAAAAATTTAATATGCTTATGTTTGGGAAGGCTTAACGAAGCTCGATCGATGAGAGGTTGGATTCCATCTTGGTTTTGCTTCAAAAGACTTTGTATACGCCTCAACCAAACCTAAAATCCAACGCAGAATAAGTTCCACATACATTTTTTTTATCTAGACCAAAAGAGTAGTTTATACTTAAAAGTTACAATACTTTGCAAGAATGCTTGAACTTCTTTGTCATTTTATTGAGAAGTTCATCGGCTAAATTATGCTGTTCGGTCCTCTCGTACATTCCCAAGAGTGCTAGATAGACCTTTTTGGGATCATTGTATTGTAGAGCTCTTAGAAATACTTTCATAACGGCCTCCTACACGGAAACACTTATTAAGGATTCCACATAACAACGGTGAACAAGAAAAAACTGAAATTGCACTTTCTCCTCACCTGGCTAGGGTTGCCATACTTATTTTCCAAATTAAAGTAGGCCTTCCAAATGTTAAGCTTCTCGTTCTCTTCTCGAACATTTATGGTCATCAGAGCTCTTCAAAATTATGGATTATGCGAGTAAAAAACAATGTGAAGTCAGATGATTATGGTAGTATGATATTCACATGGATGTATTCTGCCAGGATGAAGGGGAGATATACAATGTAGGCAAAAAAAAACTTTAAACAAAACCATCACAGGAAAACACATACTACATGAATCATGATATTTCCCCACTTTTATGATGACTAAAAACACTAGTAAGCAATTGATGCGTCTAGTCTCAAGTCGCTTTATTTCAAATGACAACATATGGAAATCATCATTTAACCCATCTCATATTTAGAAGAAGGTATTTATTTTCGTGCCCAATGTTTACACATCAGCAAGTAAATAACAAGATTTACAAGTTAGTCTTTGGTTGACATAACTGTTCGGTTAGAAAAATTGTGAGTTTTCGTATTTTATTTACAAAACAATTACAAAAACATGTTCTTTTCACTTGTTTACTACATTCAAAGTTTTGCATATGAAATAGTAAACAAAATCACCAATTCCATATGAATGTTAAAACCAGAACACTAAGTGAAAACGATTATGTGTGCAAATAGGCTAGCTTTTAAGATCACTTGCGTATATGAAAACGCTCTTCCTAAAAGTAAGCAAGAATAAACAAGAGAACTGTTAAAACCCACTTTTGCCATAGATTTGCATTAGCATAGGACTATGTTTACGACACCCAAAAAAAGCCCAGGATTAGAAAAATTCAAATGAGTTTGGATTTCATAATCATTTAAAAATCTAAACAAAAAATCATAGTTCTTCAGACATACCTTTCAGCAATTGAGCGGGCTTTCTCCACATCAGCCATAGAAATCATGAAATCCATGTAATTTATCCAGATGAAACTGCTATTGGGAGAGCTTCTAATCAGCTTTTCAAACTCATCGGTGGTTCTAGGTACATCCTCCTCCAGTAATCTCTCCTCGGCTGCCCTTATTTGCTTCTCCCTGTACAATATACTTCCCCCATGTCAGAAATTAAAAAGCAAATAAGAACAAGTAAATGAGATAGCATTTTACTGACCTTTCTTCCTTTGCTTTCTTCTTTTCGCGCCTTTTATTTTTTTCGTGTATAATGACTTCTTCATTTCCATGCTCTTTACTTTGACTATTAGCATTATTTACATCAATTTGATCAAAATCATCAAGAGAAACGTCAAGTGGTGGAACGTCTCCCCTATCTAGAGATCCTGAAAGAATTGGGAATTGATTCACTTCATCGTCGGCAGCTAAATTTGAGGTTTCAAGCAAACTATGCATAGAAGTTATAGACTTCAATCCATCTGCTTCAATAAGTTCATCCGATCCTTCCTTGGACATTATTTGAAGTAAAGTTCCATCCATCATATATGAATTCTTCATTCCCAAAGAAACTCTGTGCCTTTCCTCATCCACCTGATAATAATTACGGAAAAGCAAGAAAGCCAAGTTGACATAGGACAAATAAGAATTCAATATTTCACTAAATTTAAAGATAATTAATATATAAATTAGAGTTCGAATAAGTTAAAATACATTTTAGAAGTGTTATTGGGAGGGTTTTACTTATTTATCAACTCTGTTTTGCCTCATCTAATTACAACTGCTTTCAATCCTTATAAATCATTATCAAGCAACACCGTCCATATTTTCATTGGATTCCATTTTTTTCCCATGTGGATATTAGGTTGTCTTCTAGGTCTACCCTTATTATAGTGCAACTTTCTGAATCGTCAATATATTTATCTGAGTGGATAGAACAAACATATTACAGATACAACAGGTCTCGTGCAAAGCATTTCCAATTGTACAAGATACACAGAAAAATACAAACAATCACAGTTAACAGCTAGAAGTTGCAGTTTACATTATAACTAACAGGCATATATTTAAATTACCTTTAATATTCTTGCATTTACTCTCTCTCCGGTTTTATAGTTGGCTTCGATATTCTCAATCTCGATATCAGAAATTTCTGATACATGGCATAATCCAACCTAGGTAATTGAAGAAGCATAATCAAGTGAGGTCACAGAACCGAGTTGATCGCTGTCGATTGCTAAGGGGCATAATCATAATTATAAAAACCATGGTCACGAGATGAAGATGTACACATTTGAGACATCGAAGTTAATAACAGAATAAAAACATCAGATTGATATAAATAACACTATACTATGCACACACTTATAAAATACTAAAAGCATGGACGAGAAATGGTAGCTGAGGTTGTAGAAATACCATGTTTGTGTTGTCAATTGCTATGAACAAACCAAATGACTCAACCCGCTTAATCCTGCCAGATATAATATCTCCGACGTGAAATTTACTGAAATCAACAATCTCCGATTTGGAAGTCTTGGGACCTGTTGATGTCCTCAGTGAAACTTCAACACGTTTTGAAAGAGGCTCCACAGATATAACCCTGCAATTTTCGGTCTCAGTACATTCCCTGAGAAATTTATCATTTTAAGCAGTCAACAGACAATAGATTGAGTACTTACCTGCCAGATACAAGTTTTCCCACGGAAAATTCTTTCTCGGGTTCTTTAACATATTGATCAGATAAATTGGACAGAAGAATTCTGGCATCAATCTTTCGTGAGAGCATAATGAAGCAACCCTTTGGTGTGACATTCTTAATATAACCCTAACCATAACAAGACAAATAAATCCAAAAGAAAATAATATATAGAGGAAAATATATATAACAAAAATTATATTCCACCAATCTATCCATGCCTAGTTTGAGAGCTAAACCCTAAAACAAAAAATCTCAACTAATTTACATTTCATTTTCATCAGCCAAACAAAGCATAAGATTTTTCCATTACAAATGAAGGGATTACATAACAATGTTTCAGTCATTATTCTGAAGAGAATTAAAAAAGAGGAATCGTAGAAAACAAAGGAAAAGTCCTCAGAAGGCCTGAAGAAAAATACAGTGGAAATGAATATATGTGAAATATAATACAGTGGGTTCAAAATTATTTCTCCTCATACATCCCTAAAACAAACAATCTTTACTCATTCACAGTTCAAAATTATTTCTCGTCATACATCCCTAAAACAAACAATCTTTAATTATTCACATCTATACAATTCCCATGTGCCAGATATAATTCACATCTCGTATATGATGAATTCTATGACTTATTGGCAACTCATCTCCAGCAAATGAGATCGTAAGCAAACACTCAATGTTATATAAGCTAACATGAAACCTACATACAAAAGAATTATGATCAGAAAAGAGATAAAAGAAAAAGCACTATACATTTATAATCATATCAAGGTGTAGATCCTCAATCTTCTCTACCCATTTTCCATTGGCATCCCTGAAAAATCAGCAATTGATAATATAACAAGATGAAATATCAGGTATAACAGATTCAAGTATATTATTATTACTATAATAATTATATAGCGTTTTGAAATTACTTGGGCACCAACCTGTGCTTTGGACAGAAGTAAACCGATGTACATAAACAAACCAAATCTATTGCAGAAAAAAAAATTAACAATAAAATTTGCACTAAAACTTGACATGTGTCCAGATCTAGAAAGATTTACTGTGCTACAGATGAGTAATATATTAATTAATTAAATACGACATCAAAAAAAGGGCAATCAATGTAATCCTTAGAAAATGCATTAATTAGATATTTCAACTTAAATAAGTTACATAAAAATAATCAATTTAATTTTTATCTTTGAATACTACATAATCATGGGTTCAAGCCCCGGCATGACAGTAAAAGCCTCTTCGCATAAGCTAGGGTAAGGCTGTGTAAAATAACTCAACCTCACTTAATTAAGCAGTTAGCTTCAAGTTAATGGCAACTGCATATATTAGATCAATAGAAGTAATTGGTCTGGTCTAAGACTATCAAAAATTCATCACAAAGTATCAGTACTATTACTTACACAACGCTCTCAAAATCTGCAGAATCCTGGGAAGGCTTCACACTGGAAGATCGCAATGACAAGTCAACATGAGTGATACCCTTTTCGATGTGAGTAATTTCAAGGACTACACATTTGACAAACTGCCCTTCATGATATCCAGACAATGGATCATCCACCCATGTGTCTGCAATTTCAGTAAAGTGTACTTTTCCAAATGAACGAGGACTAATTTGGACAAGCAATCCACCAACACCTGGAAGTATTTTACTAACCCTTCCAGCCAAAACTTTTCCTTCATGAACATATGCTGCTAAATCCTTGTCCATAATATTAATTTGTGGCTCTTCATTTGTTCGGCAAGGAAGAGTTGAGAAGGGGTGTAAAACCAACCGCAGTAGCTTCTTCTCTGTGTTGAAACTTACAACGTGACCAGAAACATGTTGCCCAACATGGAATCGATTTTGGAAATCCTCTAGCTCCCTGGGTTCAGTAGCACTATCAAGAATATATATCTGAGCCCTTACATTTCGCGATATTGTTAACCAGACCCATTCACTTTCTACTTTGCTCACATAACCAGACACACATTGCCCAATTATAAACTCAAGATTTCCAGATACATCATCTATATCACTGGAACCTAAATTGAAGTTGAGAATATATATATTAAATAGCAGAAGATTACAATAACTTTAACAACGAGAGGACAAATGGTTAAAATAAATTTAAGAAGTAGATACTGACAACATAGAATTAAAAGTATAAATGGAAACCAAAACGAAGTTCAATTATGGGTATAAAATAAGGATATCAAGTAAAAATAAAATTATGGGTCTTAAATTAACAGTTTCTGCACGTTTCAAAATTAACAGTTTCTGCACGTTTCATAAATTTAAGAAGTAGATACTGACAACATAGAATTAAAAGTATAAATGGAAACCAAAACGCAGTTGAATTATGGGTATAAAATAAGGATATCAAGTAAAAATAAAATTATGGGTCTTAAATTAACAGTTTCTGCACGTTTCACAAATTGCCCAGTATTTCCATCATTTGCATTTTTGCCAGCGAGAGGTACACTAACCTGTAACCATTTCAGGTCTGACAGAAAGCTCCCACTGTGAGCCCTTCCTGTTGCCATCTGTTTCATTAGGTTTTGCAACAATCCTTGCAGTCACTGTCTGACCGATTTTGTAGCTAGAGAATGGATTTTTCAAATCATTACCATTATGTACCTGCCACAGGTAAGCACTGAACAATTGAGAAAAATAGTAAAACTGAAATAGCACGTCAGCATTACGGCAAGCCTCACCCCTGCAACATGGTCACAATTTACAGCTACAAAAACAGCACAACAAAGGGCACTTACATCTGACGCACTGAAAGCCCCAGATAGTGCTAGAAGCTGTATCAATATATACAGCTAAAAATGCTGAATTTAAATCTACACCGGAAACAAAAAAAGGTTACCTCTGTTATGTGAATCCTGCCATGTAGACCAATTCCAAACTTCAATTTCAGTTCAAGCATTTTTATATCAGTAATCTGGACAACAATGTCATTAAAAAGAAAATTCACGACTGTCAGAAAAAACAAAAAGTGGTAGTAGTATTCAGATATAGAGAGTAAAGGAGAAATAGTAGAAATAATTCAGTCTACAAGAGTTGGAAAATGTTAGCAAGCCCCACGCATGGTACACTTTTACTTGTAACAAGAAAAATAATAGCCAATGTTAATCTCATTCAAAAACCAGAAAAACAAAAAATAACATTGAAGCCTATGACAGTCCATGTTTAAGCTTTATTGTAGAATGCAGTGAAAACCTTCAAATAAATACCTAAATTTTAAAAACAAACAGATAAAACCACATACCTCTGCCTCAACCAGAGTTCCCACTTTATAGCTAGACTTCTTAGATCTTTTAGAACTGGCGGTCTCATTGACCTCATTTAGAAGTAAAAGCAACCTTCCCAATGTTTCAGGACTCGGAAGTGCCATAACAGTTGCAATAACACTGACCACGTAAAACATGTAATGCCATGTGTTATGGGTAAACCAGGAAATAAATTGAACTTATTTTACAATAAGAAAAAAGTGTACAAGTATTGTTATGATACGAGCACATGAGACATCTATTAGACATAATAATTTGGCCTGAATCAAATACAAATAGAATCAGACAAGATCAGGGAGTAGAAATTAAGTATTAGTAATTAATCAACACAGGAATCCAAGAATCCAAGATTTACACATGTCCAGATTTTATGCAGAAATAGACAAGGTCTAAATCAATCCTTGCAAAGAATACAGGATGGAAACTAATATAAAAGACAAGCTGTTAGATAGTCACCTTAATAGCAGTCATCCTAACAAGCCTTAGTTGTAACCTCATTGGAGGTTGCCTTTAATTGACTAGGAATATGGCTAAAACGAAGGTTATAAAGCTTGGACATTTCTCACTTTACAAGACAACTCAGCTTTGTAGAGTTAAAATAGGTCTAAAACCCAAATTCTAAGACAAACAAACAGAGCATAAAAGAGCCTTTCCTTGTATCTCAAGGAAAAAGAGCACTCAGCAGAAACATGTTTAGACCCAAGAAATAAGGCAATGAAACTCTAACCTAGAGCAATTGAAGTCTAGGAATCACTGAGGTGGCACTAGCCTGGCTCATAATATTCATAATCCAATGTATGGCCCTAAGGACATTAGTCTACCTACTTTACCATAAAAAGTGAAAAGCTGAACTGATATTTTTAATCAGTAAATTCCATGCTCACCTCTGCCCATTTTGGTATTGTTTATGAGGAAACCTTTGTGTGTTATAGTCCGATATAGATGCATATCCTATCACATGATCATTTTCTGGAATTGATACAACCTGCTTTGCAGAGAATAAATTCAGTAAAATACATTACTATGCATGAACAAGTTTTATCAGAAAATAGCCAATGGTGAAGAATAATAACACCAATACTTGCCATGTAATTTTCTTTCACAATTTCCACAACTGCCTTCACAGTCTGATGCAATACCAACTCCTTGGATGCCTCCCTTCGACGTTTCTGGAATCAAGTTATGTCATTGATTTGGTCAATGTAAAAAAATAATATTGGCAAAAAGTATCATGCAAAAGGTTGCCCTTCTCAAGACAAAATTGAATGCTGATTATGGTTGCCCTTCTCAAGAAAAAAATCCAAACCATTTTTCCTTTCATTAAAAAGGGAATGTTTATTGCAGAGAAGAAAAAATAGTGTAACTAGATATTTTCATTTTCAAATAGTAACTATAAGAAATGGTTCCATAGCATGACAGCATATAACTTGTATCAAAAAATTCACTCAGGTGTTTCTCTGTGCCTTAGAACAAAAATGTGAATATGTGCATGTAGACAGGAAACGGGTGAGGTGCAAGATAAAATGCTTACCTTCTTGTTAGTACGACTTATGGAACTTTCATTAGAACTATTGAAGAACTCTGGTTTTAGAGTTAAATCAACAAGCCGTTCTGTCTTAGCAACATCAAGAACCAATGCTTCCACTTCGGAGCCACTCTCCAAAATAGTTCCAGCCACTAAGTAATCATACAGTGAAAAGTGGAACTTGCAATTGAGTAAGAAAGAATCACCCAAACATATTAGTTAGAAACTAAAAAACAAGTTGGAGGGAGAAAACATACACTGATAATTGGTAATAAAACCAAAAACGTCATTATACTTTTCAAAGCTTAGAACAAGTCCAACATCCGTAACATCCTTAACTCTCCCTTTTGCAACCGCACCAATGTTAAATCCTTCAGCCCACCTCAAATCAGATGCACCAGAGCCCAAATTCTGCAACTTGGCAATCTAATTTAAATAACCACACAAGATTAGAAGCAATTGAGAAGGGGAGAGGACGTGAAAAGAATTACTTAAGGGAAAACAATAGAGAAAAATTATGCTAGGAGGAAAATAAACAGAAATGACTACGGAAAAAAAATATATAGCATTACATTGTTTGCTATGACAAGTCCAAAAACAATTCATCAAGGATTTGCTAAAATTGAAGGGTGGTTTTCAGACATGTCAAAGTGCTACAAGCCACTTACCTATCCAAGAATCAATAATAATGCCAACTCATTTCTGTTAAATTTTTACCATTTTGTATTTTCCAAAATTTAATTAAAAGAGGAGGCGCAAATCAGAATTTGCAGATATTGTAAAAGTGCTCTAAAACTTCATCCCTAATATAGTTGCATAACAAAGTGAACACCTCTATATTATTTTCTAATCAAAACAAAATAACCAACAGTACCTAACACATAAATAGGAATTGTCAACACATTGCATAATCTAAACAGCAATCATAAAATAAACACCATAAATTTGTTTTAACAACTTAGTAATGAAGTCTCTAATGTAAGAAGGGAAACACAATTTAATTGTAATAACATGGATGATATGTAACATTTAAGTACAGTACTCATAAAACATAATAAAACTGTTTTTTGTATAGTAGAAACGCATCTATATGTAGTTGAGTTGTATTTATTGGTTTTCAAACCATGAACTGGTTCTGAACCCAATTCTAATTGGATGAGCTAAAAGAAACCCAACTCCATCCCATGACCCAACCCAACTTACAAAAATGTTGGGGTGGGAAGGAATTTATGGGTTTAAGGGCACCAAATTACACCCCTGATTAGAATGATAAAATGTAATGTTAGAGTTAATTGACAATTGTTCATACCTTTTCATCCATGAGAAAGTAGTCCTGAATAAATGACGCATCAATTGAAGAACATGCTGTCCGCTTTAGAGATAGCGTTATTCTACCAGTTTCACTACTAACCTGATGTTTAAAAAAATTACACTGTTTTAGACAGCACTAAGCTTTCTTAAAAATCATATTTACAGCTTTCAATAAACTAACATTGGATATGTTGCTCCGAACTGATTGCCCAATGTAATAGGCCTCCAAAATATTGGCTTTCTGGTCATCTGCAGCCTATATAAAACCAATAGAACGAGTTCCAAATTATCATGTGCCTAAGATATAGTGAGGTGATTAAAAGTGAAAGAAAGGATAGGCCCTGAGATACCTTATTTCTAGGAGCAAAGCCAGTTAAATGACCAAGGAAACGAACAAAGCACCCAGACTCAATTATGTTACATATATAGCCCTACACCATACACAATTCAAGTCAATAACATGAAAGAAACTAAAAAAAGTGACATACTAAAAAATGTGACTTTCAAAAAAGTGCTAGAAGCAATTCATATATGTTTAACAAGGTTGACAATACACTGATCATAAACAAGACAAGATATAACAAAACAGCTTTCTAAAAGCAATACAATATAAGCATTACCGAAGACTTCCCCTCAAGTTGGAGCAAAAACATTGTATGTACCAAGGAAGGAACATATAAATTGAACTTGAGGTCGTCTAATGATTCATTCAAAGTATTTGCAAGTTGATTACTATAATTGGTAAAGTCAGTACTAATCTCTACCAATAACAACTTTCGAATAAAGTGAAAATCAGTTTCAATAGTATTATAAAACAATAGGTTAGATGCAATGTAAATGGTTGTCTGTTTATCACAATATAACTTCATCTTGAAGATGTTTAATCCACACAAATTCACCGATAGCTAAAGTTATTGCTTGCTATTATGCTTCTGCACTCAATCGGACAAAGACATTGTTCTTTATTGCTCCTCCAAGAAATCAGATTTACACCAATGGATAAACAAAATCCAATAATAAAATGGTTGTCTATAAGGCAACCTGCACAATCAGCATTGCAGTTCCATATCCCCACAATAACCCTTCTCAAGGATCCCTTTTGACATACTTCGAGATGCATGTAACCGTGTTCCAATGATCAATGCTAGGATCCTACATAAGTGGGCTAAATAAACCAATGGCAAATGAACGATCAGGACTTGGGATTGTAATGATATTGGAATAGTTAACCTTTGATCAACCATATATAGATTCTCATGTTTTGTATAATTCCTTACAATAAGCCAATATCTAAGAACATTTTCAATTCCTCCACCACAACTTAGGCTTGAGCTGCATGAGTAATCATATCATGGTTGATCTGTTTGAGAGAAGCTAATTTCTCTGTTGAGACTTGTAGATTTTGTATAGCATTAGGAAAACAAATTTGTGTCCTTATCCAAAAAGAAAAAAGGGTTTGTAAAATGTGATTCCGCATAACGCCAAAGAAAGAACAGCGGCATGGGATTGAACCCACTCTGCTACCAAGTTGAAGGTCATAGATTCAGAAACAGTGTCCCTACACTCCACTGATATGTGAGTAAAGATAAAGACTATTACTGCCTATAACATACTAAGCATAACAAAAACAGCTTTATTAAAGCTACACAACAAAAGATAATCAATATTCAATAGGCATCATCACTTACATTGACAACAGAGTTAGGCTGAATCTGATTGATATCTGAAGGAATCTGCTGAGCATGCTTAATAAGAGAGCTTTTGGCAGACAGAATCAAATTGTTTCCCTTAATATCTACATTGATTAAAATTAAACATGAAATTAATAATTGTAGGTATATAATGAAAGTTTTCAACTTCATAAATGACACGGAAAGGCAAAATACAGAAGAATAAGAGTACATCTCATTCATATCTAAGGAAAAACATTAAAAATTATGTTGAAGTTTCTTTTCCACACGACACAAAGGAAATAAAATTATGAAAAATTTTGATGTCACGATGTAAATTTGACCTCCTATTTCTCTGGTACTTTAGGCAAAGTAAAGCTATAAAAAAAAACATAATAGTTTTAATTATAGTAGTAAACTAAAAGGCAGAATCAACAATTCCTGCTTAATAGTTCTGTACAGGCATCAACTTTGTCGTAACATGGGATACTACATAGAATGCCCTCAATATCTTAAGTGTACCTAGAACCAGCAGTTGATCAAAATTATATCCAGGTTTCAATAGTTCGTTGATCAGAATAGCTTGCCCTACAGAAAAAAAGCTACAATTAGCAATTATATTGAGAGTAAGAAAAAATGCAAAAGCCTTTACCTAACAAGGGAATTTTTACCATGATGATCTGCCAAGTGCTCTGTGGATATTGTACCCCTTGAGAAACCACTTGCATTGACATAAACAACTATATTGGTGGATGTAATTCTGTCAACAACTCCTGAAACAAGGCTGCCCAAGGTAACCACATCATCTTCAGACACCCTGTCATTGCTCACAATAGATTAGCATATGTCATCCCAGAAGTGTGCCTGCCTATACCTTTTAAAAACTTCACTAAAGTAAGTCAGGCAGATAGCTTCTCATAAAACATAACAGAATTTTTTTTATATTTGGAAGTATATAATCCCCCAGAAAAAGCAGAATTACACAATCAAAAATTTAGTAGAGATTTCCAGATACAGGAACTCAACAAGCATAAAGTGGAAAAATGCAAACCTTGTGGGTTTTATTATGAAACTAAGGTTGATCCTCCGTGAAGCAGGAATGGAACTTACAACCCGGCATTTGACAACTTGTCCAACATTGTACACAGTACCTGGATCAGCACCTGGCTCTAATCCAAGTTCAAATCTGCTCTTACATCGAATCAGAACAATGAATATATTACATAATTAGGTCTTTAGAGAGAAAAACATCAATACCACATCACAATGAGAATTTATTAAATAATATAGCCATTAGTTTCCAAGAAGCCAAAACATAATCATACGAAAACAATACACAACCAAAAATAAAGGGCTGCAATTAGAAACTAGTTTAAATTTAAAATTGGGACAAACAAGACAGGACTATCACAAGAGAATTTGAAAGTCATGATCAGTTGATAAGATCAAAGTAGCTAAAGGCAACTGAAGGAAACAAAAAACAATCAAAATAAGTTTAGGAAATGAGTAGGTCTCACAAAGTTAATATAAGTTTAGGAAACTACATTCAGTTAAGTATTACTATTATTATTTTACAATTTGAAAAAGGTGGAGCATAATCTTAATATTGACCACAAAGAAAGACCAAAGAACAACAGTATTGAGGGCAAAAATGAGCGTTCAAAAACCTCACTCTACTGCAGCTTTAGTGGCTGCCGTCTCCTTTATTGAAAAAACAGCCATATGGTGTTGCTAAAAGCAAACAATTGATAACTAACTATAACACCCATACAGAATATCCAATTTAAACATCAAAATGGTTTAAAATTAAACAATAAAACATCCTTCAAAACCATATGAAATATCAAAAAGCATGATTAAATAAATAGAAGAAAAAGTATACAGCAGATATTATACTTTTAAACCCCGTGAAATGGCAAAGTACACTTAGTTTGAGAGAACACATTTTGGGCACAAAAGGACTTCTATATATAATTGTATCCCGTATGAAAGGAAATCACCTCAAACATAAAATCTCATGTCATATCAATGACACGGGAAAGAAGAAATTAGTCAAAGACTAGAAGATGAAATAATGAACATGGAATTTAAAAAACAAAAGGTCACGCGATTTAAGCAACAATCAAAGTATAACTGACTGTGATTATGATAGAAGTATAGAGACAAATTTGAGACTTGCCTAGGAGCGTATCCATGCACCCCATTGTAAAACCTTACAAAGCATCCATGAACTTCAATTTTTGTTATCCATCCATGGGTTATCAAACCATCAGTTGCGTCAGTATATGAACTAATAATCCCAAGTTTCGATTTAACCTGTAAAAATATCATATATTTGATTCAAAACTGAATGGAGAACCGGTCATTTTTGTTGGAGTAGGGAGATATAAATAAATGCTCAAAAATCCCTTCTCAATTAAGAACACATCAAGAAACAAGAATATTGATAGATGTGAACAGCAAAAGGAAGTTTTTAAGTGACATAAAGGTTGTTATCAACGAACAAATACTGCTCCACAAATTTTATGAACTAAAGACTGTTATAATAGGAAAAACAGAAGCTAAAGTCTATGGAAATGCATCATCACTATAAAAAAATTATTATAGTGCCATTTACACTGAAAAAACACTAGAAGAGTTCACATGTAGAAACATACAAGGGTTTTCTTGTGTGTAACTGTCACTCTCTTCGACTTGCAACCAAGCACACGGAAAACCAATTCAGCTCCCACCTGTAATAATTCAAGCAAAAACTTCAACCACATAATGTCTAATCTGTCACACCATACAGATGCAACAAAACAAATCTACATTATATTGTCAACAGAAACAAAAGATGACAACAATAAAAATAATAAGTAAAAGCATGCATAGCAAGAATACAACCTTAAATTTTTTTCGAGGCTTTGAAATTTCCAATTCAGACATATGTCGAAGCGGACAAAGAGCCTTCACACCACCTGGAATTTGCACGATAGCACCAAAGCTATCAACTGAAAGAATCTTAGCCTTTACCACCATGCCTGGCTTGACATCAGAATGAGTAAACACTTCCTCTTCCAAAGCACTAGCCTGCATGATACGAAAACATTGAGATGATTTAATAAAACCACTTACTTTAAACTAATTCAACAGTATTCCACGTACCATCAAATTTAATAACACATCTGCATAATAATTCATTATACGTAGAAACAACATAGAAGCTCAGTTTATGCATCTAAATTATTTTTTTCTTTTCCCAAAAAACGGGTGACAAATGTAATCACATTGCATATTCAAGAACATGTTCAACATTAACAAACTAGTCATTAGAAAAAATATATATTAATATAGAAAAACTAAATTATATTGCTTTTACTTTGAAAAGGACAACATATTCAAACCCTCAATGAACTAATGTACCTAAGTATTTTTCAAATTCAACAGAAAATTGATGTGCAGATACAAAGCACAGTTGGCTAAATGATATAAGTGCATCATAACTTGACACTAGACAGTATAAACCATAGCTGGTCAGCTAATAAATAAATAATGAACAGACAAAGTTCCAACATAACTGCTTTTTTTAATACTACAAGTGGACCACAGTCTTTGTATCCCCATTCTCCAAACAAAATGACCAAAGTAAGATAATAAGAAGTATACGATTAAAGTGGAATACCAACATAAAAGGTAACATTCAATTACAAATACTTAACATCTTTTGGAAATTAAATGCTGTACGATGACAACCTTCAAAACTCCTGTTGCAATTCCTTCCAAATATCTTAACCCAAGAATCCGAACTCGAACATGATTTCCTTCCTTGAACTTCTTCTCGACTTTTTGGATCTCCCCTTCCGCAATATCTGACATCTGTCAACAATAATTTCAAAAATCTTTTACATTTTTCCTTGGTCAGGTAAGGCTTAATGTTATTGTAATGTAGATTAACATTCATATTTCATTCTGTAAAACTCTACATCACTAAAACTTATGCAGACAGTAATTACATTGACAAAAGCTGGAGTTGGCTCTGGAATTGATGGAATTTCAAGCAATAGTCCCGATCCTTTATCCACCCTAACAACTTTTGAGTTGTCATATATATCTCCAATTTTAACATGCTGCACAATACAGTAGTTCATTAGTCTATAAAATGGAACAATGATTACCAACATCAAACACCAGGAAAGAGAGAAAAGGAGAGATATTACTATGTAGAAATATATTTTTTTCTCATATCATAAATCTAAAATGGTGTAGCACCTTACACAAAAACAAGAAATAAAACTTCACAACCAAGTATGTCAAACTCGAGAGTTTACGTAAACTTGTAGGAGGCTAATAAACTTGGATCGTAGACTGAAATCGTAAACTCTTAAGAGTGAGTTTACTTTAAATAAAACAAAAGTTAAAATATCTATAAATAATATAATACTTCATTGTTATATGAATATGCAAATGCCCTTTTAATTGTCTTTAATGAAATATTATTATGGTTATTATTACTATTAAATTATTAAATTATATTTTTAAATACTTTTTTTAGTTTAGAACTTCCTCAGATTGAGAGATGCATGCAGTTGACACAATTGGCATTGAAGAGGATTGGCCAAGATTGGTAGATTTTTCAGAAATTATAGATTATGAATTATCAAATTTAGACACATAAGCATCTTTATATGGAAAACCATGCCGGGAATAACATTCTTCTTGAGTATGGCCCATTCGCTTACAATATGAGCATTGAGGACGCCCACTTCGACCAACACATCCCCCTCGATTGTTGCGACCTCCTCCTCTTCCCTGTGGTGCCACCATTGTTGATGTTTCAATAACATCAATTGAATTTTCATTTTTTACCAAAGTAGGCACTCGAAGAAGTCTAGTAACTAAACTATCCATTGAAGGGATTTGATCACCAACTAAAACTTGGTCTCATACATGATCAAATATGAGTAGACTTCTAAAAATTAGAACCATGTAAAACTCATCAAGTTCTTTTTTGATATATTCCAATGAATCAGCCATAAAAAAACTCTTTAATTCTTCTAGTGCAACACAAGCCTTCCCTATATGAGAGACCATATCATCACTGATTTGTTTGAGCAAGGCTACCCTTTGAGTTGTATCAAAGAGACGTTGAATGTTATTAGCAAGTGTTTTGCGCCTTTTTCCAAAAAATGAAGCATGTCTTATAAGGTCTCAAAATTTCTAAGACATCTTGCTCAACAGATTGACATAAAACAACACATAATTGAAAATCTAGTTTTTGTCATTAGGGTTTTTCTTCATCTGAAATAGTAGCGCCATCTTCTTCAAGATGATTATGATATCCTTGACCAAGAAACAATAACTCCACAGAAGCGGACAAAGATGAGTAATTTTTCCAATGGTAATAGTAGGAGTGGCAAATAGAGAGACAGTCATTCTGACAATAGAAGTCATTCCAAAGAACCAGAGCTTAAGAGAAAACGCCTAGGATTCTAGAAAAAAGAAACCTAACTTTCCGAGAATCAAGCAAGTTGAACGACGACAGCACGATGCAATTACGGCACCAGGAAGAAGGCGACGCGTGGACAACACGCGCCTGAAGCTCGTCGACAAAAAAACCGCCCATGTCGACATTTGCAATAGCATCTGAGGCATCGACCACTGGAATGGGTTTTGCTCCTCGAGGCACACCTAACCCTGACTTGCAGAAGGAGATACACTGGCGACGGTGGCAGTGAAGAGCGGACGAGTGACGGCTCCAATGATAGACAATGAAGATGACCAAAGAAGATGGTCAAGCTCATGATACCAACTTGAATAAATGTAATCAAGAAAAGCAGTGTATATTTCTTACAATGTTACAGCTTTACTACAGTTGTATTTATAAAATACCAAAAACATAATACAAAAGGTAGAGAGAATTCACGGCTATGCAACACATGCATATACAATGATGTAACCAATTCATTTATTAATACGAAATAACATAACATAGTAGAGACATGTTGAAGTCATCTTCCCTCTTATATAGAAATGATTTTAGGATTCTTTCAAATGCATTTCCATTTTTTGCCTAAGATACCTACAAACAATATTAAAATTTTAAAACGTTCTAATTTTTTTTCCAAAAGCGTATTCAAGTTAATCCAACCATGTTCTGATCAGTATATTAATTGTGGAAGCAACAAAAGAAGAAATATATCACTTGAAAACATTCAAGTGTAAAAAATAGTGAAAGAGAAGAAAAAACAGTTAAAGAATTCATTCCATGGAATGAAGTATCCCATTAACAATACATAATCTAAAAAACTTACAGAAGGAGGGGCTCTGTTCTGAACAAGATGTGGATTCAGCGTCAAACCAACGGATCTACTTGATGGATCAATGAATAATATTCGAGAAACAACCTAAATTACATACAATGCACTTAGAAAATAGAAAAGTAACTTTGAAAAGTAGTAATCTGATTGGCAGAACAAAAGACAACATCAACTGAAAAACACACCAACCGTATATCAAACCCAATGCAAACATCCATCAAGGGAAATGAGTATGAAGCCAAGAGAAAATACAATGAACATGACAATGCATTATGAATCTAGAAGTGCAATCTGAAATCCAATTATATCAAAGAACAAGGGAGTAGAGTAGAAACAAAACATGAAATTCTTTTGATAGAAAAAATAACAGCCTTAACACAACTTGTGAAATGCACATATATCTATTTGTACTATTTAAAGTTACAAAAAAATACACCTGAACTTTTAAGCCATATATAATTAACAACAGTTGAAGAAGAGTAGAAGGTAAGGCTAAAGAGCTTTCATCTGCAAGCAGTTTCTAATGAATTGCTTGTACTATAATATGCCAATGCTACCTATTAGCAAAAAGCCAAACAAGGCATCAAAATGCTTTTTTCTGTTTGAATTGAATATTAGATCAAATAACACACGGGTGATACATGCATGAAAAACCATGCACTAAATAACTCAGCAAATATACAAAAGGAGCTTGCAACGAAAGTATTCCACTGTGATAGGAAACTACATGAATGCTACAGGATAAAAAATTTGGGAGGGTCCTAAATGTTGCATGTAAAAGAAAAAATTCAAAAGTACCTTCTGAGATTGAATGTATTTCTCCTTCCAGTTTGGTCCAGGATAAATATTTTGCAAATGAAACAGATCAACCTGCATGAAAAGATTCTAAATATTAATATTGTGAGGTTAATGGGGGTGTCAAGAGGATCAATTAACATTATCATTGAACCATTACAAACACATCAATTACAGGATACACTTACAGTTCCAGTGAAGTATGTGAGAAACGATAACATAACACCATTCTCAAGGATTGACTTCACACGGGCATTTATCATCATTCCTGGAACTAGAAGATCAATTGATAAACCTTTGAGATCTTTGCTCTGAATAAAATGCATAAAGAAAGTAACCATTCAGATAGGAAAGTGAGAATCATTAAAAATAGGTACCAAGAAGACAATAGAATGAATACAGAGAAAGCATACCACGCTTTTGGACATTGTATCAGGATCAGAACTCAAGTAAACAACTTTACGAACTTTATCAATGCTCCTAACCAAACCCTGAAGAAGATTCCCAATTTTTACTTCACCACCAAAGCCTTCTGCATGAGGAAAGAAAAGCACATATTGAACTTGGTTAAATCATGCCAAACAAGAATATAAATAAAACTCAAAGCAGTTGATTTCATTTTACCAGTAGAGCTGTCTTTTGGTAGGAATCCTGTGAAAGAAGACACACCAAAATGAAGAATGTAACCATGATCTTCAATGCTTTTCACATATGCAGCAAGGACCTGATTTACGTAGTGTGCAAAAATAAAAACAAAAGTTCCATCAATTATATTCATAATCCTTATTACTCTCAAATGCCACTGAAATTGTGAATGGATCAAGAACCACAACAGGCAATATAATATGAAAGGCATTGCAATTGTCACATCAGTGGACCAAAATAGCATAATAAAATGTAGAAAATAAGAACTAAATTTCTTTTACCTTGTTACAATGCAAGAATCAGATTTAAATCAATAGAAAAAGGTTTAACGTAGCATATTAAATGTAGCAAATCATCAGTATAAATTATTTCAAATAACTGTTTTCAAATAGAAACATTGATCAAGTTAGCAATCTAATTTATATGAAATTTCATCGAGTTCAATTCCTATATACTTTTTATGGAAAGTTGCTTTGTCATAACCAACCAGAAATACAGTAAGGAATGTAACACAATAAGCTACAAATATCCAATCTACAAAATCTAAATCATCTACAACAAGTAGGCAAATGCAACGTGAATTAAATCATATAAAAGTCTGTGTTATTATCCAGGGTAGCAGATAAAGAAATAAACAAGCCTAATTTAATTATAGTATACTAAAAAACATAGTGACTCCAATATATCACAATAATCTCAGGTAAAGGTCGTCGGCATAGGACTGCATAAAATGTTGTTGAAATTACCATTCCAAATGAAGATTAGGTAAATATATTCCTTACGAAGCAAATAGCCAGGATGCAAATATATTCCTTACGATGCAAATAGCCAGGATGCAAATATGTTATAATTGACAATATCTTAAAAATCAAAGGAGGAAACTAAATTATAGTCTAAATGAATCGTATAAAAAAGCTACACATAATTTCATCATAAAATAATCACATACCATGCCTTCCTGAACAGCATCCAAGTTGTAGTTCTTGTGCACCAATGAAAGACGCAAAGAAAGCCAAATTTTCCTTCTCCCTTTTTCTTTGTTGTCATCATCCAATTTCAGTACAACACAAGAAACCAGCTGCCCAACATTAAAAACACCAGAAAGGAAAATTTCCCCAACCTGATGCAAGCAAGAAAAAACAATAAAATTAAAATCTAATTAGAAAACTTATGCGGAGTAGTGAAGATATGTGTGAGAAGAAGAGCAAGAACAATCAGAATTTGACAAAAAGCTTATTGCACACCTCAATCTTGTCATCAAAAATAGGATCCACTGCATCTGATGCGTGTACCAAACCACGTAAACCGCCTGGTAAGCTAACTACAAGATCCTTTTCATTTACTTCAGCAACAACTCCCCAAAGCTTCATTCCAGGAGTTATATTCTGGCATACATGCGAGAACAAAAAGTTAAAGCACAGCACGCACAAAAAATCAAAAGGAATCCAACAAGTATGATCTCCATAAGCAAATAATAAAACGTAATAATCAGAGACTAAATGCATGTTGTACCACTAGTTTGAACATCCGGAGTGAAAAATCTTGAAAAAAAAATAACAGTTAATTGAATGAACCAGAAGATTCAAATTAAACTTTCAACTACCAACTAAAAAAGCTAAAAGTTCTACGCATTTAATGTAATTCTTCATATCAAAACCATACATGGCAGGCCACCATAGCTATTCTTTACATGCAATTACAAAAAATAAACAATATACAAAAACAACAAGCAAGGCACAACTTGCAAAAACATTCCCGTTTCTAAAAGTTATCTTCGTTAAATAAACAATTTGCCTTATCCATCCTACCAAACACTGCATGGTACCTTGAGAGTAATTTTATGCACGCGCCTTGGCAACTTTCCGGTGATACCCGCACCAGAAAGCGAGCCCCAATCATCTACAGACTCATCACTCTTCCTCAACGGCTTTTTTCCCTTATTCTTCTTCGTCTTTCTCGTGTGATTCCCGCCACCAAACTCATCATAATCATTCCTTGGATTCAAAAAAACTTCTCCACCTACATGAAACACATTCAATCCGAACCAAATTCAAACAAAAAAACATAAACACTTAGTAGAAATTTTTGAATATGCAAAGTGACTGAGTGTAACCTCGAGGGAAATCGGGAACCTCGTCTTCTAGCTGCAAAGGGAGTGTTTCCGACTTAATGGCGGCGACGGCGGCAGAACTTTGCTTCCTCTCCTTCCGTTTGAGTATTTTCTTTGAGACGTTATCAATTTTCGGTTTGTCTCCTGACACCTTCTTCTTCGTTCTATTGGAATGCGGTGGTGCCATGTCCACTGTTTCGTTGCAGAGACGAAGAAACAGGGTTTAGAAGGAAGGGTTTTAGGTTGGAAAGTGGTAAGAGAAATAAGAACTTGTTACAACACACATTGGGCTTAAATAAAAAAATAGACATAAATATAAAGGAAATAAATTTTCTATATGCACCCCCTACCTTAATAGTTAACCTCCTTTTGTAACTCTTCTCCCTCGACTACAGCTAGGCAAAAGTTCTCTGATATAACTTCTCTTTTTTATTTTTCTTTTTTCAATAAATAACACTGATTCATGCATGTTTTGTAAAAAAAAAAATTAATCAAACTATAATTATAAAAGTAAATATGAAAAATTTTACAATCTAAAGTAATTTTTATTTTATTTTTTGTAAACATTTTTTTATCATGACTGATTTGTACTAGATAAAAAGAAGGTTTGAAATATTTTTATTTAAATAAGTGTTTTCATTATCTATACTTTTATACTATCGTATAAAGATGGTTCTGTCCACATTTTACTCTCAAGTAAATTTGTTCTTAAATAAATGTTATTATTTAAGTGACTTTTTTTAATTTTTATTATTTTTTATTTGACTTTTCTTCAAATTTAACTATTTTTTAAAATTAAGATAACTATCTATAATAAAAAAATTATCTATAAAATATAGAAAAATTAATTACAATAACATTATAAAATTTAATTATATTTTATTAATTTTTTTTATTATAAAAAAAAGTGAACACATGCCTATGCCTATAGTAGCGCATGTGTCCAATAGTTATTAATAGTAGCATTATATTTATATGTTACAAAAAAAATCGTTAAAAATTGCTTTTTTTTATATAGATAATTTGCATTAATTAATTTACTAATTTAAATTTGAATAATTGACATGTGAAATAACAATAAATTTACCTTAAATATATTAGTAATTAATAAAAATATATTTATTTTTTTTAATATATATAAGGTTTTTTAATTAAATTTGTATCATTTTTGTTGTCAATTAATCATTTCAAAAAAATTAATTTTTTTTAACTTAGTGTTTTTTTTCTCGTTGTTTTTTTTAATTAATTTTTTTTAATTTTTGTTGTCCATTAATCATTTAAAAAAAATTAATGTTGTTTAATTTTATTTTTGTTAACTTAGTGTTTTTTTCTCTAGTTGTTTTGTTTATATGCAGTAAAAAATGGTGAGTATCGTGTTTAACATATAATGATATTATAGTTAATATAAAATAAAAACTGAGTTATATAGTTTTTAATGAAAATATATTGAATAACAAAGTATCATTATGATCATAGGTGGTAATCACAAAATTCATCAGTCACACCAACACTCATTGAACAAATGACAATTTCGTTATCCAACAAATTTAAAAAAAAAAAAAAAGTCACAAATTATTCTACTTTTAACAACAATATCATCTTATAATCATCATAAATCTCGTTCTTATAATGACCATAAATTTCGTAATTAGTAACACTTAAAAGCAAGTAAACTAAATAATACAATAAGATAACAATCGCATTGTACAGTTCATACACAAAAACCATAAATTCAACTAAAAAATATAAAAAATGGAGTACTTGTAAGGTCCAATAATTTCTTTATGTTTTTCTGTCCTAAATTAAAAGGGACTGTCTCTTATGAGCTGGGCTAGGGCAGGCCCATAGGGAGCCAAACACCCTAATCTGACCTAACTCCACTCTTCCATCTCATTTCCAGAAAACAACAGATCTCTACCCCTTTCTTGAGCAGCCACGAGCCTCTACTAGGGTTTTGCTCTTACTGTTACATTGAGCTAGGAGGACCCGTTGTTCAAAGTAAGTTAAACTCCCAATTGTTCTTTCCTTATTCTAGCTATGTTGTCGGGGTTTCAACCGAAGTTCCCTTATTGATCATGTTTCCACTTTGCACCTCTAATCTCCAATTCATTAAGCTATACTCGGAGCTGTTGTGCTCGCTAAATCTGGGTTGGGAGTCTTGTACTAGCTTATTCCAGGTAAGGGAAGCTAGGGCTTGATTGTTTTTAAGTTCTAGATGCATGTTTGGTTGATTTTATGTACTGGTGGTTGATGTGTGTTATTGGTTGTGTGAAAATGCGTGGATTGTACTGCTATAATGATGTGGATCTGTTTTTGCGCGAGAGAGAGTGGTGACCTCTGCTGAACTCACCCAGGCGAGCGGGTTGGTCGCTCAAAATGAAAGCTCTCGCTTAAGCGAAGAGCTCTCGCCTGAGCGAGAACAGCAGCAGCTCACTCCCCTCTTTGTTTCGAGGGTTTGCCTAAGCGAAGGCCACTCGCCTAAGCGAGAGTAGTCTCGCCTGAGCGAGCTGGGCTAGCTTGAGCGAGACCTCGACGTGCTCTCTGTTTGTAGTCTCGCTCAGGCGAGAGCAGGTAGCTTGAGCGATGGGTTCCTCTTGCCTGAACGAGAGCTCTTTAGCTTGAGCGAGATTGGCAGAGTTGAGTGCATATGCGTATGTGTTACATGATTGGTTGATGGATGTTTTGGAACATCTCAAGTTATGATGTTATATATATACTCCATATGTTATATTAGGGCCGAAAGTTTATGTGTTTGGCATGAGATTTGTATGATATATGCTTGGATAGTTGGTCGTTTTCATCAATATTGGCATGAGATTGATATGCATGGAAATTATATGATTGGTTGATGAAACATAGACATGGTATGAGTAGAACGTAATCCCATGACTCTTGTAGCAGGGGCTCGTGGTGGTGCCTCATCATATGGACATAATTTCATGGGCTCTCCAAGGGGGAGTCCACAGTGGTGCCTCAACTATTGGAGCTAATTCCATGAACCTCGAGGTGAGAGTTCGTGGTGGTGCCTCAAGAACAGGACGTAATTTCACGAACGTGGTGGTACCTCAAGGCAGGACGTAATTCCACGAAGGCCATGTGGTGGTGCCTCGTGTAAGGGTGTAATTCCGCGAAGGCCTCGTGGTGATGCTTCACTGCTAGGACTTAATTCCACTGTCTTGTGGTGGTGCCTCATTTTACGTATCTGGATAGTCAAGTCTTGAGGTCTCAATGATTTGGTAATCTATGTGTGAATGTCTGTTATTTGTGTCTGACTTTGGAGTTGCATGTTGACTGTTATGATATAAGATTCATTTACATTAGCTTACCCTTTCGCTTGCTTGTATGTTGTGTGTGGTTTCCTCTATTGCGATGATCATCAATTCTATTGATGTGAGCAGATGAGAGAATCCCTAGCAGTGGTAATGTTAGTAGAGACGCTGCAGCTTGATGATTGAACGGGTTTTGAGATCGTTATGGAGCCTACAGCTGAAGGAGACCTAATAGTTTATGATTCTTTTGTCTTGGACAATACCTTGTGCTACCTTTAGAACTATTGCACTTTGTTTTAGGCAGTGTGATGTCTCTTCTCTTTTGTTATGGATATGTTTGGTGTACTGTGTATCTTCATATCCCAAATCCTGTACTTTCTGAATATTTATATATGTGACATTTTATTAAATTGAATTTTTCTATTTATTTGGAACGTTACAATACTCAATAAAGTAATTAACAATAACTCACTTCAAAATATTCAAACTTATAACCTACAAACTTACTTATATATAAATCCATCATAAATTAAATAATAAATTAAGTATGTTTTTAGTTCATAAAAATTTTATACAAATTTTATTCATTTATGTTTAAAACTTTGAATAACTTTAAAAATTGATGAATATACTTGAATGGTTTACATTCCATTTCGATGTTGTATGAGAAATATGTTTAATATTTAAAAAATAATAATACAATTTAATTAAAATGACTATATTTATTAATTTTTAAATTTTAAAAATAAAAAATTATCAAAATTTAAAACCACGAATTCTAATTTTACATAGTAACTGAACATAATTAACTCTGAAATCATTGAAATACGTTATGAGAGAGGGACGAAATTAGTTAAATATTTTATTTAATCACATTGTCTAAAAAGGAAAAAAAAATGCTCAAATCTTAAATTAGTTACTAAATTATAGTTAAAATACTGGAAAGGATACGATAACATTAAGAAACATATATATTATCGATTTTATGAGTTGATAAAATTTAAACTATAAATTATTATTTTTTATCTATTTTAGGATACTAAATTTAACTATTTTAATAGTTGGACATGAACTAAATATGTTTGTAGTATATAATTTAAATCCGGAGAATGAATTTTATGTTTTTCCAAAATTTTAATTTGTTTATACTTTAAAAATAAATAAATATAATAAAAAAATTATCATTTTTTAAATATTTCAAACTAATATTTAAGTTAAACATGCATCAAATATCATATAAACAAATTTAATCCACTTAAAATATCGAGATATATTAAAATTTGGATAAAAACAAATTTTAATTTCAGATTTAAAATTTAGGAAATAAAATCATATTTAAAAAATTAAATTATAGATAATTATTTTATCTATTTTAATAATTCATTGTATTTGAAACATAAATATACCATGGTAGGTTTAAGTTACACTTCAACTACATATATTATCGTATTTTGTATTAGGATCCATTGGAATTATAAATACTTCATTTTATCATAATGGGTTTAGGATTCATTTTATCTTAAAAAAAATTGATCATCTTTAAAAAAATACATTTATTTTTATGTTTATTTTCTTTTCCTCTATACCCTTCCACACAAATTTTATTTTATATTTCTTCTAAACAAAAAAAAAAGAAATACATGCTCCTATCATTTATTAAACACCATCACAAATATAAGTAAAACAAAAAAGATCCGTCTGCTTCATTTCACAAAGAAAAATAATAGGAAACGTATCTTAAAATTATAATTTAACTTTTTCACAATACATTTTATTCAAGAACTGTAAAAGATAAATAAACAAGAAAAATTAATTTCCAACGTCTAAAAATTTATTAATCATTAAATCATCATATAAATTTATTAATCATATCACACCGCGACAAAAATTAGCGTAAATGTTTTAAAAATGATTAAAATAATGGATTACAAATAAATTAAAAAAATAAACCAAAAATATTATTATCCGTATAGAATTTAACATTACATACAGTAAAATTGTGTCATCCAGTTAAATAAGTATGAACGTGAAAAAATAAGATACATTTTAATAATATCTTCACAAGCAGATAATATTACACAAATTACTATGAATAAATTAAACTTTTCACGTCCCCTTTTTTAATATTCATATTAGAGAAAATCAACTTAACAAATTAAAATCACTGACAGGTTATATTAGCCAATGTAAATCTCAAACACCATTACATCCCGACAGGCTTTGATTTCTCAAAAAAAAAAATATCCGAGATCTACAATTTTTCTTTAATTTCAAAATAAGTTCAATTTGAATATACAAGTATAACTTTACTCTCAGGCAACTAAAAATGACTCTGATGTAAAAACACAAAAGTATTTATTCATATGTGAAGTTATAATTAAATAACAGTATATTTTATCGAGTGTTCCAAATATTCAATGATTAACGGTGCTAGTAACTTGGTTGCTTTTGTTTCATATCAGATTGATTTTGGTGAAAATTATATGAAGGACAACACACCAAGCACGTTCACATTGTCATTGCTTACTCACAGAAGAAGCAGAGAGAAAGTGAAGCAGGAGTAAAATTGAAAGCACCTTTGTGATTAAAGGGAAAATACTACTTAGAGAGTTGCTTCCGAAATATTTGACACACATAATATTTTAATCAAACAGTCCCCCTTCAGAAGAGTTGAGAAAGACAACAAAACAACTCTGAAGCCATGGAGATGGAAATATCTTTTGGGGCATTCCCCTATATGTTCTTGAATTCAGAAGGAAGGATCCACAAAGCATTCATTACACACTATATATTGCATACAGAATATGCAATACAAGCTGACATCTATACCGTCTGTCTTCAATGCTAAAAGTAGGTACCTTCTGGGGGCTGGACAAGCTTCCGGTTATGAGGAGCTGCCATTTCCTTCTTCAGCTGGGTCAGTATGTCCTCCATTGTGTACTCTCTTTGCCAATTTGCAAGAAGACCAAACTTCTTTGGTTCAACCTGTTTCATGCATCACTCTATAAATCTTCACAAAGATTATCAGGTATTAAGTTTGCAAAATCAACTTAATATCATGCCAACAAATATGAGATCCATGTTTTCAAATAAAGGAACAATGAAATATAGTCCATTATTCACTTATTCCCGATAAACCCATATCAAAGATCTCCAATACAAGAGATCCCAAGCTATTACAAATTGAAAATTTGAAGTAGAATGCACAGTTAGTAAAACAATTCAATTATCCCAGCAAGCACTGCACAACGTATTATTATTTTTATACAGTGAATACATAAGAAAGATTATAAATGATACCACTCCATTTTCATGATTAACACATGTCATGTTGACCCGTGAATGAAATCGAACACTTGGGGGCTTTTCTGGGTAGTCTTTATCACAAAACAGCTTCAGTTGATAGATTCTTCCTTCATGTACAGTCTGACAGAGAAAAGATTCATGAGAAGAACACAATTATAGGACCTACAAGCAGGCATTTAACTGTAAACCAAAAAGGATATATATTATACAGAAAATATAAACTTATAGCAAACTTACATATCCAAGGTCCATCCATGCATAGAATAATACACAATGTGCATGTACAAATACATGAAGTCAATACTGACAAGAATCTAACCAAATTCTTAAATTTGGACAAAAACCATGCTGGCATACATACTATGATCAGATTAATCTACAGAAGTGACAGAAATATTTACATTATGGGGGCCAATAATGGTGCCAGTCCAAGAGCGCATGTAAATGTCATCACCATCATCCATTCCATAGCTAACTGTGCCATCTCCAATACCTTTTTCTCCTCGTTCAAGCTCCTCCAGCAATCTGAAGTTCCTTGGAACTGCAAATAAATGTACAGATACTTAACAAAACATAAACATTTTCTATTTGAACAACACACATGTAACTAGTCATTGTAGGATCCATTATCTTGACAACAATATCTGCACAAAATTGATAAAATCCTTAAATCAAGAAAATAGTACCACACTTGAACCATAATTCATTCATTAACAATGTTGACAATGGCAGATGGTAGAGTTTCAGAAGGCCAAAATTCTGCCATATAAAAAAGCCATTGCGACCATAGTACCACAATTGTTGCTGATGGCAACACCATTACATGCCTCCCTTCATAAATTGCCTATGGTGGTTGGCAAAAGATCTGCCATGGCAACACCACGTAACAATACTTTTCATTGAAATATTTGACTGGTACAAGAAATTGAACAGTACATATTCACAAGACATTTGTTAGGACTTATACACAACAGGAAAGTTTACCTCCAAAAGACTACTCCATTAATTTGGAGAGGCTGAAACCTCAAATACCACATCAAGTAATTCATCCTACTCAATGTAAGTCTACGTTTAAGGGTTTACCTCCAAAAGTACTTTCACTCCCAGTGATAACCCTTTTCTCTGAGCGTTATTCACTCATCAACTAGTGTTTGGTTTGACACCTTAATACAGCCTAGAAGTAGTCTTTCCCTAGCCCAACTCTCAATGAAAATACCAATTGTTAGGACTTAAACAAAAAGGGAGAACCCCAATCCAAAATACTACTCCATTAGGTGGAAGACCCTATATACTTCAGTATCGCATAAAGCTCATTGTACTCAATGTGGAACTCCTAACAACATTTGACTAATTTTACCCGACATCATCCATAATGATACAACAAAAACACCAACAACAAAAACAAAAATCCTTATCCCACTACCCGCCAACATCATCATCCATGCATTTTCCAATAGAAGAGATCAGTTATCTAATGCTGTGTAAGAATGCTTTAGGCACAAATACAAGTTCAGTTTCACAACTATTGACAGAAAACGTAGACAACCAACTTAGGTCATCACTATCAATCCCACTACTTAAATTCAAAAGGCATGCATTACACAACATTGAAATTATCGACAAATGCAGCTGCGATTGCTGACGTCATGCATCGACATTTCAGCTCAAATCACAGTCGCTTTTAAAAGCTTCCTACAAGGTTCAACCACACATTCTGAATTATTTTTCCACGCTTGCGCCGAAGAAGAAATACTCTAACAAGAGCCATCAAACAACATTAGCAACAAAAACATACACATTTCCAAAATATACATACCAAGGCAAAAAAGATTGTGCCCATGACTGACGACATGAAATAAAAGAAAACTAAACGTTTTATTTAACATGATCACAAAAATAAAAAACACCCAAAACTATCCTTTACAGAACAAGAAAAACAAAAAAGATTGCAAGGCAGGAAAGCGAAACCAACGATCCAAAACTCCTCCGACAAGACACAAGCAGAAAACCCCAAAAACAAACAAATAATTACGAATTGAGCATACAAAAAAGCGAACAGAGAACGTTCTAGGTCAACGGCAAGAAGAGGAAGGGGGAAAATCCGATGACCAAGAAGAAAAAATTGGAAAAAGAAAAGATGAAAAATAAAAAGGGCGTAGATAAGATAGAGAAAGAACAGTGAGGGACTGACCCACGACACTGGATCCTCCTGAGCCAAGCGTCATGGATGGGTGGCAGAGGGTTTTGGCGAGATGGGGGTTGCGGATCTGATCGAAAGAATCGAAATTTGGAGACGGAAGAGGAACGCAGAGAAGAAGGAGAATCTGGGTGGGTGCGTGGTGGAGGCGATGATGAGTGATGAAAGGGTGGGAAATGGGAATAAAGAAGGAAATGAGGGATTTTGTAGAAAGAAAGAACGATGAAAGATTTTCGCAATGAATAGTGACTGTTGGTCCCTCATTGCTTATCTATGGACCAGAAGGGCCCGTTCTCTTTCGGCCCACTCGTTACCTATTTCTAATTTTTTTTCTATTTAATGGAAAATTGTTGTATTATTATTGTATCTTGTCAATTTAATACAAGTATTCAATGTGTTGTCGTGCTTTTAAATTAAAGTGATAAATAGTTAATTTAAAAAAAAATGGAAACATTGAAAGATCTTATTACTGTACTCACTGTAATTTTTAAAAATAAAAGTATCATGCAAAATATTGCTTTGGTTTTTTTAATATATTAAATTTTAGAATTTTTTTTATCGCGACACTTATATTTTTAAACATTTAAGATGTGTTAGCCATTAATTACTAATGTATATCATGAATTGTTTCTTTCACAATTTTGGTGAATTAAACTTGGTGAGATTTTTTATTATTTGTTTTTGTGATATATTTTGAAAATTAGTTTAATAATTGTTCAATTTGTTTAATATTCAAGTAATGTCTTATCTAATGTAATATAATGAAAAACATTAATTTTATTTATATAATAATTATAAATGAATGGAATTTTTTTATTAATTGTGATGATAATAGTAATAGTTACGGTGGTAACAATGATGACGACAATAACAACAAAATAATAATGATAATCACATGGATGATATCAGAAATTATGATAGTGACATAAATAGTAATAAATAATGCTGAAAAACGACAATGATGATGATATTGATAATGATGGTGCAAATAATTATAATAATTAGGGTTAAATGTGTTTTTTTGTTCCTTAACTCTTAATAAAAATTGAAATTAGTTCATCTTCGAAAACTTTGATCAAATTTAGTCCATCGACTTTATAAGTACATCAATCTAGTCCTTTTAACCCAATCTTGTTAAATTTATTTAACATTTCGAACGCGTTTCATGATAACATTTGAGTTGTTTAGGTCATTTGACACAATTCCATCTCAATGTTAGTTGAATGTTAACTAACAAAATTGGATTTAAAAGACTAAATCAACGTACTTATAAAGTTTGAGGACGGAATTGGATGTAAATTTCGAATTGGATCAAAAACATATTTAACCCTAAGAATTGTAAGGGTAACATTGTAAGATAAATATAACATTCACAAAATGATATTTAAGACAACAATAATAAATACAATAACATAAATATTGACACGGTTTTTTTTATTACAAGTATCAATGTGAAAATTTTCACAACTTAATTTATAATTGTTAATAATAGAAGTTTAAATATTACTCTACATTTGCATATTCTAAGTATAATATATAAAATATTAATATTTAAAACTATCTCTTCATTTCTTTAATGAAATGAGATTAATAGGCCAAGATAGACAGGTGAATTAACAAATTGTTATTAGCTAGGTCGTTTAACTCATTTTATCATCTTTATTTTAATTATTTTAATTTAGACACTTATCTTAAATGAAGGTATTTGCATTATAATTTTATTTTATGCAAGATGTTTAAATTTTTAACAAAATGATAAAGAGAGTATTTCCTATTTGTAAAACTTTCAATTTAATGAGTACTTTCTCTTTAGTAAGAAACATTAATAACACATTCCCTTTTGAGTGCGAGTTATAGCTTTAATCATACAAATACCTATTTTTATTGTTATGAAAATGACGGGTAAAAAATGCTTAGGAAAAGAAAATGTGACTTTGTAAAAGTTATCCTAAACTACTATTTTGTTAATTAAAGATAATAGTTAAATAATACTTGGAAAAACTAGAAACATATCACGAAATAGATTATCATTCATAAATTGAATAGCTAGATAAAAACACGTAAAGAGAAGAAAAAAAAACTAGTTAAAAATAAACAAATCAAATATCTATACTTAAAAGAGCTTGAAAAAAAAAATCTCAAAAAGAAGAAGACGAATACTAAACAAGTAATTAAAAGAATATAACAAACTCCAAAACTTACATTAATAATACTAGCAAAACACATGTGTTTTCACGATACTAAAAAATAATAAAATTATTATTATTATTATAAAATTTAAATATATTTTATAATTTTATTGTAAATATTTTTTATTTAATTTATATGTAGTTTTACAATTACAAAAATTGTTAAATATTAAAAACGGTTAAATTAAAAAAATAGTTAAATTTTAAAAAACGATCACTTAAAAAGTAAAATCGATAAAATAATTGTTTGTTTCACAAATTTGATGAATTAAATTTAATAAGGTTTTTTATTATTTGCTTAGTGATATATTTTGAAATTAGTTTAATGTTTGTTCAATTTGTTTAATATTCAAGCTAATGTAATATAATAAAAAACTTAACTTCATTCGAATAATAATTAAATATAAACGGATGTACCGATTTTGGTATTAATAGTGGTGATGATAGTAATAATGATGCTGATAACAATGATGAAGATGACAATCAAATGATAATTACAACAAAATAAGAATGCTAATAACATGGATAGATCGAAAATTATGACAATCACATAAATAATAATAAATAAATAAATAAATAATGGTGAAAGAAGATAATGAGATGACATTGATAATGAAAGGAGTGATAAAACGAGTTAGTCTGGTCTATTTTGGTCCACCAAAGTTGGACTGGATAGGACTAGTCCGTTACTAAGAAACGGGTTGAATAATTCAACCTGTCCTGCCTCAAGACGGACTGGCCCACCATTTTCTTTTATAATTTCTTTTAACTTTTTTCAAAATTTTGTTTATAAATTATATATATTGTTTATATAATATTTTTTAATTATTTTTAATTTTTGAACATAACAATAAAAAAATGGGTTGGCGCACCAGTACAGGCTAGACAAGCGGGACCAGAGCTGGTTAGCAGGTTGGAAATTCTAACCTAATCTGCTCTTTTCCTGGCGGGCCAACGGACCTGTTCCGCTTTGACACGCATATATAATGATAATGAAAATAATTATCATAATTATAAGGAAAATTATATTATGACTCACATTTGTTAACTTTCATCTTTTACTCCCAACTTTGGGTGAGTCACTAATTCTTTAAAAAAAATATATAATAGCACATTAATCGATTACCCACACTAAATCACATTCAAAATAAAATATAAAAGTCAAAAAATTAAAATCATAATATCGATCATTATCATAATTATAATTGTAATATTGTACGATAAATATAACATTGACATAATGATATTTATGACAACAATAATGTGATGTAAGTATCGACACATTCTTTACTACAATGATTAATATGATAATCTTTACAAGTTAAGTAATAAGTGTTGATAATTGAAGTTGAAATATTACTCTACATTTGCATATTCCAAATATAATATAAAAAAGTAATATTTAAAACTATTTCTTCATTTTTTTATGAAATTAGGTTAATGGACCAGGATAAACAGGTAAATTAAGAACAACAACACGAGGTACCAAATTATTACTAGCTAGCGAGCTCGTCTAACCCATTATATCATATTTATTTAAGTGATTTTATTTTAGACATTTATATATAAGTTATTTTATGTATGGAAAACACATGCTCAGTAGTTATTATGAGTTATCATAAACAATTAATCTACCTCAAGGTATTTGCTTGCATTCATATAATTTTTTTCTATGCAAGATGTTTAAAGTTTTTAACAAAGTGATAAAGAGAGTATTTCCTATTTGTTAAACTTTCAATTGGATAAGTACTTCCTCTTTGGAAAGAAACATTAATAACTCATACCCTTTTAGTGCGAGTTATAGTTGTAATCATACAAATAATTATTATTGTTGTTACGGAAATGATGGGTAAAAAATGCGTAGGAAAACAAAATGTGAGTTTGTAAAAGTTATCCTAAAAAACTATTTTGTTAATTAAAGATAATAGTTAAATAATAGTCAGAAAAACTAGAAACATATCATGAAATCTATTTCAGGGGTCATAAAAAAACGAGAATGAATGATTTTATATATTTAGCACAACGATAATTACATGTAACTTAATGAATGACATGAGTGCTACAGAAATTCGAAATCAAGGTCTATAATTAAATATCCTCAACATAGTAGATTTAAATTTGAGTCAAATTATAAATATTTGTTAAAATATATTATCGGTCTTAAATTGATTAGCTAGATAAAAACGCGTAAAAAAACTAGTTAAAAATAAATAAATTAAATATCTATGCTTAAAAGAACTTGAAAAAAATATCCTAAAAAAAGAAGGAAGATACACGACAAATAATTAAAAGAATATGACAAACTCCAAAACTCACATTAATAATACTAGCAAAACCCATGTGTTTTCACATTTTTAATGATAATAAAAAATAAAAATAATAAAATTACTATTATTATTATTATAATTATGAAATTAAAATATTTATTGTAATTTTATTATAAATAGTTTTTATTTATTTTATATGTAGTTTTAGAACTAAAAAAAATGTTAAATTGAATAGCTAGATAAAAACGCGTAAAAAACTAGCTAAAAATAAATAAATTAAATATCTATATTTGAAAGAACATGAAAAAAATATCTCAAAAAGAAGAAGAAAGATACAAAACAAATAATTAAAAGAATATAACAAACTCAAAAACTCATTAATAATACTAGCAAAACTCATATGTTCTCGCATTTTTTTATGAAATAAAAAGTAACAATTATTATTATTATTACTAGCAACAAATATACAGGCGTTGTATATCTGCATTTTCTAATTTTTATAAGATTAATAATATTTATTTTTAAAATATATATAATAAATTTTAAAATAGTTGTTAAATAAAATAATTGTGTGAAAAGGTTTTTAGAATAACGGTCAAAATAAAAAAGATTTAAAAAAAAACGGTTACAAAAAAAAAAATAATAATTAATTTTTAAAATAATAATTAAGGGTAAAATTGAAAAATGAAAAGTGGACACAAAAAAAAAATTTTTATTATAAATATAAAAGAAGAATTTTATTTATATATTGTTATAGATTATAATTATAATTATAAAATTAAAATATTTTTTTTGTAATTTTATTATAAATAATTTTCATTTATTTTATATGTAGTTTTATAACTAAAAAATTGTTAAATTTAAAAGACGGTTAAATTAAAATATAAAACAGTAAATTTTTTAAAAACGATCATTTAAGTCAAATTGATAAAATAATTATTTTAAATTAGAAATTACATTTATTTAAATGGTAAGACAAAAAAATAAATTTGGTATACATCCTTTTATACATAGGTATCATTTTGTTTATGAAAATAGACAGATGAGTTAAAAATTTAGTATAAATGATCTAGTAATTGAAGTAGTAAATTAAAAAATGATCAAAATATTATTATCATAGTTTAAATTATAAAAAAATGGATAAGTATCTAATTATTATCTCATAATATTTTATTAAATTGTTAATATTTAATTGGAGAACAAATTAATATATATATATATATATATATATATATATATATATATATATATATATATATATATATAAAATATAGCAGTGACCACATGCAATTTATTCTTTTATTTTTTGTTTACGAGTAATAATTAGATCATGTTCATGTTATATATTTATCCCATGGATTGAAAAAATATTAGACTACTTCAATCAAATATATAAACTTAATGAGAGCATATATTTATTAAACATAACTTCTCCACAAAATGAGAACATTAGCACATGCTTTTAATCATCCATTAACACACCATAATAATGGTAATACATTATTTAGTCCCATTAAACAAGTTTTACTTAATAAAAGCAATTTCATTCATACATTGATCTCTATCATAAAAATGCCATGTTCTAGCTATAATGAACATTAGTATTTAAAAATTAAAGATATCTTATTATTACTCCATTTGTTTTTTCTAACTTTTTTATTATAACAATTAGTTGTCACGTTGTTTTAAAGATGATAAAACGATATATATAAGTTAATGAAAATTTAATTATTAGCGATATAAGCTAATTTTATATTTGTTATAGGTTAAAAGAATAGTTTATATATATATTTTTAAAATATAATAAGGACTCAACATATAATCAAATGAGAGAGAATTATATACAAATAAACACCAACAATAATCTATTTTATGAAAAACCAATTCATAAATATTTGTGTTGTATTTTCTATTTATTTTTTCTTTTATAGATTGCCATATCATTATTGTGTAAACCAAACCTACACTAACTTTAATTTGACTTACTTGTGATTATTTTTCCTAAAATTAGAAACTGAATCCAACAATTTTTTTTTATAAAATTTCTTAAAAGATAGACAATTTTTTTAGAAGAAATAATAAAATAAGAAAATTTTAAAGAAACTATTTATAATTTTTTTTTCGAGATTCCAATACATATCGTTTTTGACACACATTTCATAATTTTTGTAATTACTTTATTTTATTTTTGGAAGATTTTTCTCAATTATCCATTTCTTTTTACTTTCGGAACATAGTCTTAAAAATGTTTTATATATTATTTACTTGATTACTTGATTTTAGTTCTCTATAATAATAAAATTAAAATTCTTATTTTAAAACAATAGCATGGTCATAAACTGATCGGTACTCAATATTTATTAATTTTAGTTTTATTTAAAATAAAAAATTCCAGAGAGAAATAACACATATAATCAATATATTTTATTACAAAAATCTGAAATTTAAAAAGGAAAACAATAAATTATCTTCTTAAAACTCTATCATTGTTCATTGATTAATAATAAAATCATGGGAAAACAAAGGGTTGTTTCATACGCTTGTGTTGTTCTGAGTTTCTAGGTTATAACAACATTCTCACTATTCAAAATCACTATCATTCACAACACCGTTTAGATCCCACGCACCTGGGTTAGAGTTTCGAAGTGGAACGAAGCAGAGACCACGTCACTCTGGTGCTTCTAGAAGGTTCCCTTCATCACTGTTCTGCCACACCCTTCCAGGCCTTTCATCGTGGTACTGAACCTTGAATCATCTCTGTGTCTTTTGGTTAGGGTTTGTTTATACTCGTTAGTTGTGCGTTGTACGTGTTTGACGAAATTCCTGTTCCATTTCAAGATCATGCTATTTACTGTGTTAATGTGGTGTTTTTATTTGTAATGTTGCAGATGTCACTTTATATTGGTAATCTGTCAGAGCATTCTCGGAGAGATGAACTTGAACGTGTATTCCGTCGATTTGGGCAATGTAATGTTCAGTTGAAAAGAGATGGCTATGGCTTTGTAGTATTTGATTTCCCTCCTAATGCGGAAAAGGCTCTGAGAGCACTGAAAGGTAGAAATATATGTGGGGAGGAGTTGACACTAACGTGGTCCAACAAACAGCCTAACACACATTTTTCTAGAATTTCTAGGGGTGGCAGAAGAAATGCAAATGAGTTTAGAAGGAAAACGGGTTTCAGGGGATGGTCGAATCAGAAGATGGGAAGGGCAAATTCTGTGGATACACCTGATGAGCAGAGGGGATATCGTTATGATGATTTTAAAGATTATGTTGGGGAGGAAAAGGGTTATGAGGGAGACTTTCCAGATGAAGGGGGTGGAGTTATTCCCAAAACGGGGGAAAATGATAGGTGGGGTGAGCCAGTTCACGACCTCGTTGAGAACGGGAATGGAAATGCGATAGAGTTTGATCGTTATGAGCCTTATCAGGGCCATGATAGAAAGTACGAGAGTGAAGATTATCTTGTTGGTTACTCTGGTGGTTCTCCTGAAGCCAATTCCCCAGAGAATGTGGGCAGAACACATATTGTTGAGGGTACCTCAAATCGTCCAAATGGCTCAAAATTCCATCAAACTTGTTTTAGATGTGGTGATCCAGGCCATAAAATGCGAAATTGTCCGAAAGAACATTCTTCACAGTGGAGATACAATAGGTTGGGTGTTCGGCAAAATAGTAGAATAGACAAGAGCCATGAAGATGAGAATAAATTTGGATATGCTTTCCGGATGAAGCTGCAGTCTAGTGGGGATGCTTTGCCAATGAGACACCAGAGAGGTGGGAGGAGGTTATCTGTAAGCAGGGAAACATATAGGCATCAAAGAAAGGAATACGGGGAAAGAAAGAGAAGCAGAACTGAAATGGAGTTGCCTAAAAGGTCTAAAGCAAAGATACGCAAGAGGTCTGTCTCGTCCTCTATGCCATCTGATTACTCTGCATCTCGCTCTCTCACAAATTCTCAATCTTCCAAGTCATTACAAAAATCTAGTTCCCGTTCTAGATCAAGACCAGTGTCTTCTAGGTCACATTCTTCATCATCAAAATTAAGGTCTTTATCCGTATCACTCAGTCCGCCTTCATTATCTCCAAATAAAACACGGTTAAATTCAAAAAGCTCACCTATTAATGGTACATCTGTTAAAACTGTGGATCACTTACCTGCACAGGGGCAGAAAATTGGTGGCAATAAAATGGAATTGGAGAATTCAAAATCCAAGGACACAGGTGTTGATGTAAATGGAAAAACTGCAGCAGTTTGTGACACAGCTGTGAATGCTGTGGAAAAGAACCAATTTGTACAGGAGGATAATCATGAAAATCATGTCTTCTTAAAATCATCCGACAGAGTTACAGATCTAAATGAGCCACCTGTCGAGAATTTATCTCCATTTACAGTGAAAAAGACAGAGGGTCTTAGTCATACCGGAAAGCATGGATTGAATCCTGCTCCTGAAACTAATGTCAACCTCCATTCTGATATTCCAACCCTTGTATCTATGGAGGAGATGCACATGGTTCTTAATAATTATGGCTTGGAACTTCCAAAAGATGATGAAAACAATTTAACAGTTGATGCCTTCTTTGGTTGTGCTCGGTTATGGCCTTGGCATCTTGTTTATTACCGTAAATTGAAGAAAGGCCCAATCTCAACTGAGAACTATGCCAGACGGGTTGCTCAGAATCAGGAATTCGGCATCATAGATAAGTATATAAGAAGCAGTAGTGGATGGGGAGAGTTTGGTCTCCAGAACTCGTAATTGTTCTTTATTGTTCATACTGCTAAGATGATGGGTGCCCTTTAGATTCATTCTCATGGGAGCTACATGTTTTATATTGCCTTCTAGAAGGCTCGCAATGGAATTTAGATGTGATTACTAACTGCTAAAAAGGTACTATGCAAACCATACTATAACTCATTGTATTGCTTTGCTTGCCTTAATGCTTATGTCTTGTATTTTGTTTATGTCACTCTTCACATTATTTTCCACAATTGTTATCAATGCTTGATAGCTGTTGATTTTCTCTCCACAACTACAATTTTTTTTTACACAATCCAATGTTTCACTAGAGTGACATAGTGCATAACAGGATAATCATTATTATGTATAAATTAATATGACATTTCCAAAATTAAAATTGAAGAAAGGTCTCTTAAGTCTGAACATAACACACAAAAAAAGAGAAAAGCGTAACAAATGCTGTAAAAAGGGATATACCTCTCTCACTCTTTGATTGTGGGTAGAACCTAAATAAGAATGATCGTGAAATTAGATTGACACTTTGTTGAAAAGCTGGAACACTGATGTTTGTGACAAGAAGAGATGGTTTAATGTATATAGTAAACGAATAATATTGAGTATATTATTGATTCAAAAAGGATGATATTTGGTTAGTGGAATTGATATAAGTGTGACATATTTTAATTTGGGCACAGGCAAATAAAAAAATGTAAAGAAAAAACATATATTGTGTAATTTGTCATTAATGAATATACCGAATAATAAGCTTTAAGAAAGTAATGGTTACCATCAGCTGAGGGTGAGAAGGTCTAGAGTTAGAGGTTGAAAAGAGGATCGCTGTCATTATGCACTTACTGGGAAGAGGTCTATTGTGTTGTGAGAAGATGACTGCTGTGCATGAAGTTCGCAAAGGATAAATACAATAAATTAATTAATCCGACATTAGTTTTTATTGGTTTTGTTGGTGGGTTATTTGGAACTGTACAAAATTATTGTTGAATATGAAAGTTTATATATTTTTCTAAATGTACAAAATTATATATTTTTCTAACTGCAAACCGAAAGTTAATGTGTTATTCTTTCGTGGCTGCATCAAATGGGTAACTTCTTTTATTGTCACTCTTGATAAGGAAGTCTATTTGACTGAGACTTAACTTTCCTGAAATCTCCCAACTTTTAATTGGAATCATATCCGATGATATTTGTCAGATGTTGTCATCTTTAATCACTTCATTAAGTCATATTTGTCGTTTGCTTCATTTCGGATTTTCCATCATATGAAAAAAAGTTACATTCTTTATAGAACTGTGATTGCATATTGATCCCCTATAAATTTTTTTCAATTGCATGGATGAGTTATAGTAACTGTTTTTTTTTTTTCATTCTTCTAGGGTTGCACAAGGGAGCGGCGTGATTAGGGTGGACTTTTTCTCTTCATTCTGCAGTATGTACATAAAGCAAATTGTGGAGAGACATCGAGTTTTTGAAGAAAGTAGTTGTTCAACTCTTTTTGTTTGTTAATCTTTTTGAAACATTTTGAATATTTTGGCAGCTAGAATCTAAAACTCACTTTTAGGAAAGTGATTGATGATACATTTGTATCATTTCCTATGATGATTTATAGGTTACATTACTTGTATTAAAATCTGGATTTATGCTTGCGAGAGGGAGAAATGATTAGATGGTTCTACACTGCATCTAATGCTAATGTTATAACACGATTAATTTTTGTTGATTCATTCTGTTAATCTGTTAATTGTAATTTGAATGTGTTATTCAACACTATGTATTTGTTAGTTTTTACACCTTTGAAAAAAATGGATGTCACTGTTTTCCTGAGATCAAACAAATACCTATGTTTAAGATTGGCATACTCTTATATTGTTCTTTTTTTCTTTTTTGTTCAGAGGTATGGTTTTATTCATACGAGGCTACAATTTGATACATTTTCTTTCATTAAGTGTGATTATTTCTCATCAGAACCGTGTAAAAGATGTAAAGATGATAAAATAAGAAGAATTGATAGAAAATTTTCAGCAGACATGTAATATGATAATTGATACTTATATAATTCATTATATATATGATTAATACGTATTAACTATATTTGATTTGTATCGTGTATGTGTTATCATATTGTATCTATTAATAAGGCTTTGTTAATAATAATAAGACAAATAAAAAAGATGTTTTCTATTATCTCATTTTCAATTTTTTTCTTTTCTTCCTTATGTTCTCTATTTTTCTATATATTATTAGTTTTATTTTATAACAATAATATTCTGTTTCCCTTGATGATTAATTTTACATCCCTAATAAATATGCTATGTGACATATTGTGACAGTTGAAACGATATATTGTTTGTATCTTAGAAAAACAAGGACATTAGAGATGACAAATAAATCTATTTCTGTGGGTATTGTCCAAACTCGTCCTCGTTTTGACTGAGAATTCTCGCATTGACTGAATATGGATATGGGATGTACATATCCCCGTCATAATACCCGTTCCCGTTTAAATTATTAAAATATTCACAATTAATTAAATAACCATATATATATATATATATATATATATTCTATTTTTTATTTTTTCTAATTATTTGGTTTGTCATAAACTCATTCACATCTCCACTATATTTTTCATCTTATCATAAACTTTATGTAATTATTTTAAAATGAAGTATGTCAATTAAATTTTTTTTATGTCTCACATTTGAATACTTTTATTATTTTTTAATATTTTTATTTATTGTATATTTTTTTTTCATATGAGAATGTTTAATACTCTCAATTTAAGTGTTTAATAGCATAAACTTTTCATTTACTAGGTAATATAAAAAAGAAATTACTTATTATTATTAATTTTTATTTCATTTGAAGAACATTTTTGTTTCGCTAAAACAATTTTTTTTATTTCTCAACCATTGAGTATATATGTTGATATTTAAAAAGTTTTCTTAGATGTATTTTTCATCTTATCATGCCCTTAATTATACATTTGTTTTCCTTTGTGCAATTTCTTTCAATAGTCTCTCAAATTGTTTCTAAACATTTGTTAATTTTTTATTTGTTATTTATTATTTATTTTCATCATGTAGAATACTATTTCGATATATTTTATCTAATCATTTGTTATTTTATAACTCATTATCAATCTTACCGTAATTTTTTTCACTATAATTGTATAAATAATTTTTATTTACTACAATATAAAAATTTAATGTAATTGCCATGAATATTGTTTTATCACTGTCCAAGATATATTGGAGTTCAAAAGATACAAGATCTATGCTAAAATTTTATTATTATGTTTATTATTTGTTCTTTGCGTTATTTTGATCAAGTGATGTATTATAACTTTTATTAGTGTATATAAAAAAAGATTCATAAGAATTTAAAAAAAATTGAAGTAAACAAACATTTAAAATATATTTTAATTTGAATATTTGTTTTCCTTTTATATTTTTTTAAAATATTTTAAAATTTTATCAACTAGGTTTCATTAATGTTTGCAAATTTAATAAATATTTTGGTTCTCATAAAATTTTATTTAGTATTATTTATTTTAAAATATTTGATATCGAAGAAACATGAATATTTCATAATATTATATTTTTTTATTGTAATTTTTTATTATTTTATAAAAATTAATTAAAATTAATATTAAAATAATAAGAAAACGAGTAAGAGTATAAGTATAAAATTATATTCGTTACCCAGTAGAACCACAGATGAGACAAAATTTGATGTAAGGAGACATGCATGAATTCATGAAATTAAGGAAACATTCAGTGAGTTTTTATGGAATTGATGATCTGATTAATGCATTGCATTCATGTTCCTGTTTTGACCCAATGGGTATTGATATTTAGGAAGAACAAGAGAGGTGAATAATAAGAAGATATCAAGATTGGAGTACTTTATATTCATGTTCCTCCTTTCAGCTTTATGAGATTGCTACAGTCACTTTATGGACGTGGCGTGTTGAAATAGAAAATTTCATAATTCTTTATATAATTTTATTCAGACAAATAGACTTAAATTTATTGTATTATTTTATATAAAGTTTATTGAGATTTTTTTAATATTTACAAAAAAAAAGATTGATATTAATTGGGATTGTTTTGTCATCAATAATGACTATAATTATTAAGATTGATAATGATTATAATTATTTATATAACATTATTGATCGAAATGTTTTTGCTGTTTTTTCAATAGATGTGAATTAAAAGATTTTTTCATCTTGACAAAAAATTCTAGTTAATTTAGACTTTCCAGTCAAAATAAAACTAATGAAAACATATAAAAAAATATATATAAATTTAAAAGTACGAGAATGAATAAACATTTAACTTTTGGATAACTTTTAAAGTTACTTCATTTTAAATAATTAAATATTTTAATAAAGTTTTAATTTCTTTTAAAAAATATATTTTATTATAAAATATTTCCAATCTTTTATAAAAAATTTATCCAAAAGATTGCCTATCGATTGACCAAATACACCAACTGAAAGAAAGAAGATAGTTGTAGAATAAATTAGGATCGAAGGATTTGTGGGATTTTTGTTGACCAATCACTAAAATCCAATGAAAGGATTATGAATAAAACAAGAGAAAATTAATAGCAAATGTGTCAGCATTTATACAAAATTTGCTCTTATTATTAACCATCGACTCAATTACTCTCTGCATTTATGAGTATTAAATGCTTCACTCAGTTCTTTATTATCCTTCTCTTTGAACATGCATTGATATTTTTCTGGATATGATTGTTTTTAAACTTTCATTGTAAATTTTTTTTCTAATATAAAAGTTTTATATCTCTATTTTTATTAGTGTTTTATTTAGTTGTTAGCAAAAAATATATATTTTGAAGATATTTTTTTTTATTCTTAAGAAACTAAATTTATTCTTTATATTATGGCATATATTTTTAAAGAGAGATCTTATAAAATTTAAGTCTTGATCTTATGGTATAATATATGATTCATACAAGGAAGATGATCTTTATTTATATAGATTACCATTGAAGTTTTTCTATTATAATAAAAGCTCACAAAACTTTTAAAACCACTCTGAGGTAAAGGAAAATTTCATGTTTTAATTTATGAATAGTTGTACAAAAATATAGATAAAATAGGAGGTGTAACTATCACTTTTGCATAAACGCATTCAAATTTACTTGACAATGTAAAATAATTTCCCCTTCATTATTGGTTAAAGTTAAATCTTAAAATAAAACTTATTTGTCAAATAACCATTTTTTTTGTGATATACTATTTAAAATAACAATGGTCTATTTTTTTTTATTTTCACTTATTACTAATTAGGTTTGTCAATTGAAATAATATTTAATATGTTTAATATAGAGAGTGTTAATTCTAACTCAATCCTACAAAATCAATTTGTAAAGTGAGATTTGCACCCACTTATTTATATATATATATATATATATATATTCTAAGTTAACAAACACACCAAAGCATTTGTACCCACTTATATACTCTAAGTTAACAACACACCTCTGTCACACCTAGACATATACATATCGAGTGTTTTAACTTATGGATCTGATACTATGTTAAAAAGTAAATTTTAATTTTAACTCAACTTTACAAAATTAGTTTATAAGATGATGTTTTACACCCACTTATATACTCTAAATTAACCGTGAGACTTCCAACAAAACACAATTGTTTCTTAATAATAGAATAAACCCCAACACTTAAGATGGTGTAATATTTACCATGACTATAATATTTGTTGTATCCTATAAGGTACTAGATTAAGTTAATTCAAATATTGATCCTTTTTGTCCTATATTTTCTTAAAAAATAAATAAGTAAAATATTGACCTATATTTTGAAAAGATTCAATTTTTTTTTGTTGGACTTTTTTTTCTGTCTATTTATATTTAATCGTAAATGTTGTTTATGACTTATTATTAATTAAAGACAAAGGAAATGATAAGAAATAGTTAAATAATAAATGTTTATAACTTGAAAATATTTTAATTAATAATGGAACAAACATAAAATGGTCTTACTGATACATGAATCAAATAATAAATTCAAAGATAGATAATTAAAACATCTTGCATTTTATTTTGTATAATCAAACTTACATTATTTATTAATGGCAAAAAAAAAAAAAAACTGACTCACTAAATATTTAAGATGGTCAACCTAGTATGATAATCATTTATTAAACACAACCTCTCTGACAAGCACCCCTATTTACTCTAAACTTTTTTTTGATTTTTTGAACATAAAGGTCAAAAGTTGAGTAAGTAACAGTTCTTATAGAAAGGGTTTAAAGTAAAAAGATAACTTAAAAAAAGAAAGAACTATATCATGCAAGAACGATGGCAGAGATCTCTAACACTTTATCAATTCCTTATGACAGGGTTCTTGCCATCAGGAAAATGAATCAAAGTGGTGTTCTTGCATATAGGGCATTGGTGTTTATCCTCACTGATCATCAGATACATGAGACAATTAGGGCATCCCACTACTATAAGGGAAACAGCTTCAGGGTTATTATTAGGGTTTCCAAGATTGTTGTTGTTTTTGTCATCATCTTGGTTGAGCTCAGTGGACACACATGAGTTTGATGGTGATGCTGGTAACACTGATGGTAATGGAGTTGGAGATTGTGGTCTATTTTCAACAACCCTTGGTGGAGATAGGTTCAAATTCAAGCCAAGTTCTGCAACACTTTCATTTCTGTCACTCATGGTTCTCTGAGTATTTATATACCTTAAAAGTCCAGAAAAAGAGCAAGGTTTGGGTAAAGGTGATTAAAGTTATGAAGGGAAAAGAATGAAAAAGAGGAAGATGTGATATGTGTTAAGGGATTGACCTTATGCCTTTTTATAGAATGAAAATGGAGTGGTTGAGTTAAAGCAATTACTTTGGCAAAGAGAGAAATTTATTTCTTCTTCTATTCTCATGTCACTTTAATTTTATCGGTTGATGATTAATTGGTAATAAATAATTCATTAAGTTATTAGTATTCAATTAGGGAATGAATTAGAGATAACAATTTGAAATTTGAAATAAAAGATAATTGCAACATATGCAACTTACTCTTTTTTTTTTTTTTAATAATTATGTTAGGTTCACTCTATTTATTTATTTTTTATGACAAATGTTAGTTCTTAATTTTTGTTATTGGGGAGTTCTGATATAACCAATTTTATTTGTTCAAATTGTTAATAGAGGGATCGAACCCACGACATTTATTTTCCTTTTTTTTCATCTAACTATTATGTCACTTTATCACTCGTACTCTATTTATTTATGACTTGTATTGATTGAAGATACCGACATCTTATCGAATATTTAAGGTTGTTGACCGATGGAGGCATCCATTTATTAAATATAATTTTCGGGTAAAGAGAGGACTTCATTAATTTTTTTTATCACCTATTGCAACACTATAATTGTCCCTTTAGTCGTTATCTAATAATACTAAGTCACCTTATTACTTGTACTTTATTTATTTATGACTTGTATTGATTAAAGATACTAACATTTTGTCGAATATGTAAGATTGTTGATTGGATGAAGGCATCTATTCACTAAACATAATTTTCGACTAAAGAGATGATTTTATTAATTTTTTGGGTTAAATATATTTTTGGTCCTTGAAATTTTAGTGAAAATTTAAATTAGTCCCTACACTACAAAAAAATGTGTAAGTAGTGACAGTTATTTTTGTATTTTACGTCATTTTTAACCGTCGTTATTTACTTGAGCGACGTTTTCCAGAAACGTCGTAATTCTTGTCGTCACAAAATATAATGTGACAGTTTAAGATGAACCGCCGTAACAACCGTCATTTTATGCTATGTATACAATGACGATTTAATGAGGTAAATAATGTCAATTAAAACTAACATAATATTTTTAATAGAAAACAAAATTCAATGAAAAAATGACATTTAAAACTAATATTATTATCATTATATCATGATATTTTTAATTGTCACTATTATAATTATTTTTTAAATAAATTATGTCATTATCGTTATCAAGTGTCATGATTTTAATATTTAATTATTTAATTATTTATTATTTTTCACCTGCATTGATACTTTCTTAATTTAATAAAATTTATTTTTGATGATAATTGAAAATATATAAAAATTTATAATACTATAAAAAAAGAAATTAATAGACTAAATTATTTTATTATCAACATAACTGAATTACACCAAAGTACCAAAATATTCAATCATCCAAAAAACATTAAAATTTCATAAGATAATTATAAAACTTGTGGTGCTAATTCTAAGTTGTTTTGCTCCCACTTGATCTTCATATATTGTGTGGAGATGGCACACCACTTCTACCTGCAATGAAAAAAAAGTATAAAACAAATTATAAGAATGGTGTGTGCATAGAAAGAATATATTCACTTTTCCACCATCAAAGTTATCATTATTTAGCTAAGAGTATCAGGTCTTCCAAATATTAAAACTAAACCCAACTCAAAAAACTGCATTTTTAAACATTCCTATTTTTTATCTTTCCTAAATCAATTTGCTTAACTTCTTTTTATATAATTTAACTGTTTATAACAGTTTGGATAAGACCTTGAAATGATATACTATGAAACTGATATAAATGGAGGAGATAAACATTGGAAGAATGAGGATAATAACTAACCTTGGAAATAGATGAACACGCTTCTAGATTTTTTTTCCTCCTTGTCCCTTACCTGTTTTGAGAAGACAAATGAATCAACCAGATTTTCGATTCAAAACATATTAGATTAATGATAATTGACACTTGAAAGTAAACCATCTAATGTGATTGGTCCAATTCAATGAACCAAGTAATAACAATACCACACTATGATCAGATCCATATTCTAAATATTCTAAAGGGGTTATGAATTTTAGGTTTGGCTCTGTTACATTAATGGGTCAAGTGTCATTTGACATGCTTTAAGAAAATAATAAAAGTTAACCCATAAAAGACATTTCACATGTTATAGATTATAATTATTCTAAATAGACAAATCAAGTCTTTGTCAAAGACATTTCATAATATTAGTAAGCAATCATACTGATGTTATTGTTAATAATAATTTAGAAGAAATCCAACAAATAAAGGTCTAAAATGTTTCACTTCTAATCAAACCTTGGTTTGGGGTTCTATACAAATGGAAACATAACCAGATTTATTGTAAATACAATGTTAATAAGAATGATAAATACCGCAACATTTGATTGAATTACAAAATTCTCACCTCCAGGATATTTAGAGCCAAAGTCCCTCTACGTGTTTTCAGCAATCTCATTAAATACCCATTCTCTTAAAGAACGATCCCTTGTGACTTCAACCCATGAAATTTTATAAAGGAGATCGGTGCAAAGAATTTCTCTTTCATTCTTCATTTCTATTGTTGATATAACACATTCTGCAGAATCGAGGGTCAATAATATTAGCCATTTTAAAATTTAAGAAAGAAACATTTTGTCTTAAACTAAAAATTCCTTTGCCAAGCTAAAATCACAGCAATGTAAAACCCAAAACTAGTCTCAACCCAAAACACAATTAATGAGTCAACATTTCTGTCATGAGAGCACAACCAGAGCTAATTAACGAACAAAGCTAACACCATTATTCAACCATCTGTTATTACCTCTATTGTCATGAGAGCACAACCAAAGCCAATGAAAATGAAGAAAAACAAAACTGAAACGATTATTCAGAAGGCTTGATTATAAATTGGTATCATCATTGCTTCACAAGTGCTTTCTAATTCATATCATATGCGATAGAGAGGGAAGCTCACCAGAAAAAGCAGTGTCGATGTGTACTAACAACCCACCACGATCCCCTTCATGAAAACTTGTGAATCCAAGCCCTCCTTCCTTTCTGCCATCTCGTTTAGCTTTTTAACCTCGTTATCGCTGCTATCACCGTCGCGAGGCGTTCGGGACTACAGGGAGAACAATCTGATGATGATGATGACCGCTCCCTCTTCGGCTCCATCCACAAATCCCCTGCCAACGCCACCCTTCTTGTCCTCTTTCCACTCACCAACCTCCACCTTTTCTGATCTCTTCATCTCCTCACTGATGACAACGGGGTTAGGGTTTGTCAATTCATCTGCTCATAAGAACCAAATAATATTCGTTAGAAACTAATATAGATAAGTAGATGTTTAGGGTTTCGATGCTGGTGAGGTGGAGGAAGGGGCAATATCGGTGGTGGCGGTGGAGGAGTGGTCCTGGGAAAGTGAGAGTGAACTGAATGTGAAAGTTAGTGACTAAGTCTCCAAAATGTGAATTAGGAAATGCAAGGTTTTGGAGAGAAGCGTCCTGGAGGGTTGGGTGAGGCAGAAGGAGTGTTTGAAAACGAGAGGGGGAAAAATGTGGAGGCAATGTTAAAAGTTGAAAATTTTCAATCATGACAAGTGAGAGGGAAAGTAAAAAGAAAACTATCGACATTTATTAAAAAATGACGAATAAAAACGTCATGTTTTATCGATAAAATATGACAGTTCAAAAAATGACAGTTTAAAACGTTGTATTTTATAAATAAAATGTGACAGTCTTACAATTATCGTACTATATTGTAAAAAACGACAGTTTTAAATAACTGTCATATTAAAATTGTCACAATATACATGATTTTTTGTAGTGCTATGGGAAACCTTGAACCAATTTAGTTTCTCAACTTAATAAATGCGTGAATTTAGTCATTTAAACCAAATTTTATTAAGTTTATTTGACGGTTCAAACACATTTTATTGTAGTATTTTAGTTTGTTTACACCGTTTGACACATGTTCGCTTCAATGTTAACTGAGAAACATGTTTGAAACGTCAAATAAACTTAAAAGAAATTCGATTTAAAAGATTAAATTCACACATTTCTAAAAATGAGGGACTAAATTGGTTCAAGGTTTCCAAAAGGGACTAATTCCAATTTTCACTAAAAATTGAAGGACCAAAAACATATTTAACCCTATTTTCGTTAGGGTTAAATACGTTTTTGGTTCCTTAACTTTCAATAAATTTTGGAATTAGTCCATTTCGAAACTTTGAACCAATTTATTCATCTTTCGAAATACGTGAATTTAGTCCTTTTAATCAAATTTGATTAGGTTTATTTGATATTTCTTACGCATTTTAGGATTGTATTTGAGTTGTTTATATTGTTTGACACATTTTTTATTTTATTAAGTCAAATAAACTTAATAAAATTTGATTAAAATTACTAAATCCATGTATTTCGAAAGATAAAGGATTAAATTGATCCAAAGTTTCGAAATTAACTAATTTCAAAATTCACTGAAAGTTAAGGGAAAAAAACATATTTAAAGTTTTTCTTATCACCTATTACAACATTATGAATGTCTTTTAGTCGTTATCTAATATAGCCATTAAAAGAATTTCACTTGCACGCAAGTTCATTCATATATTGATTCTCTACATTTAAAATGATATGATCTAGCCGGCATGAATATTATTAGTTGAGAATTGAATATATCAACATATATTTTATTTGTGAAGACAAATGGGTAACTTTTATAAGACAAAAGTCTTAATATCGTAAGTTTTGTTATTTAACACCTAAGTTTTGATTATGGCAAACAAAAATAGTTTTGGTTTGTTTAATTAATATCACTTTCCTAATAACAAGTATTATAGACAAAATAAGTAAAGGTAATATTTGATCATGACCAAGACCAAATCCTTTGATAAATGTAAGTCACATTTAAAGTACAAGAAGCAATAATCGGTTTCTAATTATCTAATGTCTTAATATTAAGACTATGTGAAACAACAATATTTTCTTTCAATAATGAATCTATGTATGTAATACTAAAAATCACAAATATATTCAACATATCATCCCATATATTTCACTTATTTCAACCAATCAAAACATCATTCAGAATAATTAAATCATTACAAAACCAATTCATGTACATAAGTTTTAACATCCAAAACATAATAATTTGAATAATCTTAATATCCAATGAAATTCACATAATTAATATAACCTCATTCTCGTCCATAATAAATCATCACTTCCCATAATTTACTTAAATAATTGTTATGACATGTCTTTTACTTAAATGTTTACTTATCAATCTCATGTTTTTAATCTTCAACATATCATATTTCTCAATATAAATTTAAATTACTAAATTACGTTCCCTTATCATAATTTTTATATTTTTAAAAAATTGTTCAAAATTTTTATCGGAATTAGGAAAACGATAATTTGTTCTTGATAAATTTGATTCACAAATGTAATATATATCATTACAAACTTAGACTAGTAAAAATTCATTTATTCGGTTTGCAAAATCGCGTTTGTGGTAGTATTTAAATCTATGGAAATTTCAATTAAAAAAATTACATTTAGCTTAAAGAAGTTGTGATAATTGGACTTGGATCATGGATAGATTTTAACTTGAATTTACACATTGTTCTGTACTTACAAAATGTAGGTCTTATCTAAAGAAACAAATAAATTAATGTTGATTTGTATCCTTTTCCAAGTTCAAGTTTTAGTTTATTTTTATTTTAAGTTGACTTTATTTAAACACCTCTTTAGGATCTTATGGGATTAATCGCCCATTTTTTTAGGTTTTCATTTTAGTATGATTTTTTTTTATACATTCCATAGTTTTATATTATTTAGAAGTAAAATGTAATAAAATTTTGAGTTTCAAAATGAAATACGGTGATCATTTTAACAATGTTACCTTGACTTGATAAATAATAACTTTTCTTGTCTTTAAAAGAATTTTCGGAAACTTAAAAAAAAAAGTGTATTTAATTTATCAATCACATCGACCTTTAAACAATATAATATTATGTATTTTATATCTTTTTAATTTTCTTTTTTCTTAATGATTTTGTAGTGTACCTTCGTAAAAAGACTACACATGAATTGAATTTAAAAATTGAGTTGATTACATGGAGAAGATGTTACCGTTAACTTGGATTAATTATTTCTTTTATGCTTAACTTAAGGTATTTTCTTGAGATTGATTGATGCATCCGTTAATTTTGAGGTAAAATCAGATTAAATTAAGAATAAAATTAATCCATTAAAGAAAAAATAACTACAAATGGGTATTTGCATTTATTGAATTTTGTGATTATATTAATGTGGTAATTTCAAAATTAAATGAATTTTTGTTTTTAGCATCTTATAACAGATATAAGTCATACAAATTATCCGTTTGCACAACTTAGTCGGTGGTGAAGTAATTAAACATAAGTAACTATATAATATAAAACAGTTATTGAATATAGAATATTTATTAATTATAATAAATATTTGTTGACATCATATAATATACACAGATAGATTAGAAATATAATATTAATTAAAAAGTAAACATAATTAAATATAATATTCAATTTTATATATATATATATATATATATATATATATAAATATATATATATATATATATATATATATATATATATATATATAACATAAAAAATTTGAGTAAGTTAGGTCAACAAAAATATTAAATGTAGCATTTAGTTTATGAATACTAAACGTAACATATAATTTATAAATAGTAGTCGAAGATAAGAAATTATATATTTTAATAACAAAACAATGGAATTTTAGTAATTAATGATTATCTATTGATTTGATATAGAATTAATTATATTACTCATATGATTAATTATTTTTTGTAAAATTTAAATATTTGTATTAACTATCTGATTTAGATGCATGACTTACATTTTGTATCTAGATATAAGACTTTTTATATGAGTAATAATACACATAGTAAAATTGTTCTTCATTATCTTTTTTTTTATTTGTTTTTTTCTCTCTATTATCTATTATTAACTTGTTATCAGCATGATGCTCCAATCAACTGGGTTAGTTGGATCGTTTTTTTCTCTAAGGACAGTGTTCTGCTTGTCTCAATCCAACCTCTTCCTAATTCTTTCTACATTTACAATTTTATCTTATATTTTTATTTGTTGTGATAAATTTTTTTTGACTTTATCAATTTTCATCTCTATCTTATTATTATTATTATTATTATTATTATTATTATTATTATTATTATTATTATTATTATTATTATTATGTTTGATTTGATGATGATTATTATTACTATTTTATGTCCTAGTTTTAAACATGTCAAATCATGCAAAATTTGAATTTTTGACCTTTGATATTATAATTCAATATTAAATATTGAAATACATGTAGATGTAATGGATCTTGGTAATATTATTAAAGAAAGAAATAATTAAAACATCTCAGTAACTAATTTGCTTCTACAACAACAATACCGTGAAAAGATATTTCACTTTCATTCCTTGTGTGATTGAACAAAACAATGAAATTTTTAACGAAATTTTTTAAATATAATTAATTTTTATATTTGTTTTTTAAATATATATATATATATATATATATATATATAATTATAATATTATATTAATAAATTCACATTCATGTTTTGTGATTAAACATAAGTAAATTAAATATTTATCACGTTTTTTTTTGTTTAAAAATATTTTATAAAACCTATTTTCAAATAGAAATGTCTTTTTTTAAAGTAATAATAATTATTACATTGTTTCAAATAAAGTCTTGTTATGAACTTTTACATCCTATAAGTTTATTAACTATTTGTCATTATATTAAAATTTAAATAATTATTTTACATTTTTAAATATAATATATATTTACCTATTATTGTTCATATAAACTCTAGTTTGTTTTCGTTTAATAACTTGGGTGTGTTCTCTCGTTCAAACTACATTTTTTTAATTCCTTTTTAAATTCAACTTTGAAAAGTTAAAATTTTCAGGAATGGTTTGAATATCTTCCAATCGTTTTTACCATATAGATATAATTAATTAGCATTCATGGATATTTTTTGAGAGACTCTAATATTGAAATTACATTTATACATTACAACAATTTCGTATTATGGTTTTTAATTGCTTACCTTTTTTATGTATATACATTTCAAAGTTTTTGAATGCCTTTTATTTTTAAAGAATGGTACTGATAAGTTAATTAATTTGATTTTCGTCAATGAGAACAATATAAATGATTTAATATTTTACATGCATATATTTGTTTAATTCTTTTTTCATAATAAATATAGTTTACTTATGTTTGTGGAAATATAATTTTTATCATGACTTTGGTGTGGTCCTCATGTTTTGTATTATTTTATTTTTTATTTTTGATAAAATTTTATGTGATGACAAAAATATTCATAGTCTTTGGAGTGTTAGCATAATTTAGATGTGAAAATTTACTTTGATGTCTAAGATCTTATTTGAAAAATAAAATTGACAACAAGTTGAAAATATTAATATATAATAATAATATTTTTTGACATATTTTTATTATAAAATATTTAACAATTTTATTGAAACAAAAATAAGAAAAATGAACCGCACCAAACTATAGACCATTGATTTCATTTATTTTAAATTGAAATTGAATTGAATACACGTAATTTTTGTTTTTGATTGGACTAAAAAGTCAAACTAAACTGAAAACGTGGTGTCGATTAATATAAAATATTACGATAATAGTAATTAATATAATACTTAACTTTTAAACTTTTCTTACAACGTACTTAATTTTAACTTTTCTCTTTTTCTTTTAATTTTTAAATATATTATTAATATAAAGAAAAACACATTTATATGTTATATATAAACTTTAATGAAATTACTCTAAATAAATTGCATTTTGTGACTACATGTTTTTCCATTAATAGAAAAGATAGTTTTAAAATTATAAATGTTAAAATTCTTAGATATATTTAAGGAATATAAATTTTAATTTTAATTATTTTATCGTTTATTTATTTTTTTGAGTTTATGAAATTATATGTTTTTGTTTTTCTAATTGGATTTTCTTAGTTAGAAAGTCATTATATTTCTAATTGTAATAAGTTAATTTTTTTATTTTAATTTTTTTTTATATTATCTCGTTTTAATTCTATTTATTAGTATTTAAAAAAAATTAAAAAGTTCAATTAGCTGAGAAATTTAATTTTTCAACTGATTCAACTTTTTATTAGTGTTTTTATTAGAATTTTGAAAGTTTTTGTGACATCTCATCTTTTACTTAATTATCTCAAAGTTGTTGTTATTGTTTAAGAAACAAATATCTAATAAGTAGGACGAATTGAACTCAATTGTTAAGTCTATTTTGATTTGTTTTCTCTAACAATAATGTGAAGTACTAAATTGTTAAGACTGAATGATGAGACTTAAAACGTTATGTTCTTTTGTTTTGTTTAAGTGTGGATAATATATATATATATATATATATATATATATATATATATATATATAATTTGATTAATTAATGAATCTATTGGTTTGGAATGAAAAAAAGAAGTTTCAATTGGTGTTTAATCCATGTTATAATGATACAAATTGATTTAACTACAATTTGTGATTTTATTTGAAATTTTTGATGTTTTTTTACTTATGTAAATGTCCTTTGAGCATATATAATTTATGTATCTAATAATTTAGAGGTGTCAAAATGAGCCAGTCCAGCCTGTTTTGACCCGATCCTTTTTGACCCATTATAAATGGTCGGATTGGACTGGTTTGTAAATGGAAAATGGGTTCGTTAGCAACTCGGCCCGTGGACCAGTTTTGACTTTTTTTTTTTTTAAATTGAATGTCCAAAAATCTTTGTCTTATTTTTTTATCAAATCATTTTTTTCATCAATTATTTGTGTTAACAATGTTGATTTTAATTAATGTAATGACGAAATCTGAGATGTTTTACCGCAAAAACAAAAAAAAAAACTTGAAAATAGTTCTACCCAATATTTAATGTAGGAAAAATATTACAATCATTTAATAAATATGTAAAACTTAAGAAGATTCATACTTACAAAAACAAAAAGTAAAACAAAACAAAACTTTTATTATGATTGTTGGTTAGTGTAGATAAAATACTAAAAAATTTATACTTGAATTGAATGTTGTAGTTGTGTACATATATAGCTCCAAATGAAATGTGTTCCTAAATTTAATTAGCGTAAATGAATATCGATGATATTTTTTGCACTTTAACAGAGAGTGTTTTTTCTCATTTTGAATCACATGTTGCATGTGAACCTTTTTTTTTAACTTAGAAGGCCCGCGGGTTGGCCCGCAGATTGACGAACTAAACGGGCCAAATTGGTACGAGTTGACGGGTTCTATTTTCTAACCTGACCCGCTTTTTTTTTGCGGATCAACGGGTCGGCCCGTCGGACCTGGCCAGTTTTGACAACCCTTTAATAATGATAGAGTCTTCTACTCAAATTGAAGCTTAAATGAAGGAGATGTTGAAATAACAATTTTTTCTACAAGGTTTTCATTGCTTAAACATTAATTTAGACATTAAAACTTTTAAGTGAAAAAAATTATTGTTAATTTTCTTCCCATAAGTGGAATATCACTTAAATGCTAATCATAATTAGTCTATAATTTAATAATAGAGACTAATTTAGCATAAGTATCCGGTTAAAACATTCATAAATAAGATTAAAGACTAATTTTGTTTCTAATTCATAAACTAATAATTATAATTTTTTTCATAATAAAAATTATATTAAATATCAATAATTTTTAGTTTATAGAATAATATCTAACTTTATCAATGATTAATTATTTTTCTTTTTGAAATTGATTGCTATTTAACAATATTTTCTTGTAATGAAATTTTATGTTATTTTTGTATCATTTATATTTATTTGATTATATAATATAAATATACACATGTACATGTAATTGTATGATTTTATTAAACTTTAAAACTACAATTTTTTTATGATGTGCATTTTATACATTATATAAACACTATTAAAAAAACATATATTTTCTACTTTTTGAAATTTTTGTTATAAAAAATAATTTTCAAGAAATTGCTACTAATATATTTTCAAAATATTCTGTACTAAATATTTTACATACAAAAATTTATAAGAAATACTTGCGAAATTTATAATGTTATAGAAAATAATTATTCTTAAAATAATTATTTGTGAATTAAAACTCATAAAAAATGATAAAATAATCGTTTCTTGCAAACTTTTATAATAAATTTGTAAGAAAAATCTTATGAAAATAAAAAATTATAATGGTGATATATATTAAATATAATAAATATATTATATTTAATAAATATTGGAATAAATAATACTAAAATATTCATTTAATGAACATTGAAATTAACAATAGCAAATACTCATTTAATAAATATTATGATGAATAATATTAAAGATTTATTTAATAATTATTGAAATCAATAATACAATAATATAGTTAATGAATGTATGCTAAAATGTTCGCTACTAGTGTAAAAACTCATATTTTATGTCAATTTTGTTTTGAATTCTTTTTTATAGGAAATATTTATAAATTTTTTTGTAAAATATTTTGTATAAAACACTTTTCACAACAAATTTTGTATAAAATACTTACGAATTTTATAATTTTGTAGGAAATAATTAACCACAAAAGAATTTCTTGCCAATTAAAATTCTTAGAAAAAATAGAAGGAAAATGTCTTTTTTTGTAAATTTTTTTAATAAATTTGCAAGAAAATTCTAATATAATATGAGAATTTTTAGTAGTAATTTTTTTTTTCATACTAAAAGGTTTAACAATTGTCTTCATGTAATAAATCATTTCTATTTGTGTCTTAACAAATTTGGTTGCTTGCATTATTTGATTTTGAAAATTAACGGGTGTTGGCAATTATTTATTTATTTATTTAACATGTTTTAGATTCTTATACAATATATCGCTTATTATTGTTGTTTTTGGTAAAAAAAAACTTTTTATGGTTTTTATTTTTAATACATTTACTAAAATTCGAACGTTCTAATTCTAACACATCACGTTCGTCTATGGAATTTAATGATATTCTTTTCTAGTAACTTCTTTACGAAAAAAATATAAATATGGCTCACGAAATGCCAACCTTCGTATAAGATTCTTATTAATTTCAAAATACAAGTAAGAAATACTAATAAAGAATTATATTTAATAGATTTTTCTTTACCATTAATATTGTTAGTGATTTTTGGTCCCTAGTTCTTTTCATTTTAGTAAAGACTTTTAATAAGAAATATCTAGAACATAAAAACCATTACAAAATTAGCTGTCACTAAACACAAATAAGTATTATTAAATTTAACATATTATTATCATTTAAACTATAATTAATTCGAAGTAATGTATTAAAACTATAGACAAATCAAAATGTGATGTACTTTTCAAACTTTAGCTAAAATACTAAAGGAAAACAAACAAACAAAAATTGTACAGAAAGCAAAATTTGTAAGAACTTGTTATATAAAAAAGGAAAACATGTGAAAACCGAAATTGTTAAACTTAAACGGAAATAAACCTATTATATTAAAACCAATCCAATCCATTATTTTAATTGTAGTACTAAAAAGAAAAATCATTATTTTTTTAAAATATAATTAAATATAATTAAATTTGATTAGACCCAATTATTATAAGACAATTTACGTTTCCATCTCTTCTGAAAATATATCATTTTTCATCTGTATAACACATTTTTTAAGGTGACAATGAAAATAGATAAGTATTATGAAAGTCATAAATATATTCATCTCATGGAAATGGTCATAAGAGTTACAAAATTCAAATCATTTTTAAAAAAAATAAAATCCACATTTTTTGTTTATTAAAAATAATTTTAAAGTGGTAATGCTTAGCAATTAATATTTTCATTAATACTAGCAAAGTTAACTTTATTTTGTTATAAATTTGATAAGTTCACAATGAAAGTAGATAAGTATTGAAAAGTGGTAAAGAAATGATAAGTATTAATTAAGTCTTTGAAATGATAATGATTATAGATTATGATGATAATCTAATCCGAAATTACCATTTATTCACATATCAAACACCAAAAATGAGTGTCTATAAAACATGAGTGTTATGATTTGGTGTTTATCAACTTTGCTTTGCCCCTTATATTTTGATATGTCATATTTTTCAATTTTCATTGAATGGGGCAAAAGCAAAACGTTGATGAAACTCACACCAGTTGCTTTGATTTCCTTTCGTTTCCGTCTCTACCAAAAGTGTTTACTTTGAAAGAGAAATTGAAACATTATTTTTCTTCTGTATTTGGTGAATCTCCCAAGTCCTCCACCAACCATACTCAGGTTCTGTTTCTTCTTTTCATTCTCTTTTTCTTCTAAATACAAGCATAAATGAAGGTCCTCCTGCTATGGTTTTACTAATCTGCATTTCTTCTCTGTGTTTTTTTTTTTGGTGATTTATATCTCCAAAGTTCGAGTCTTTAGTTGGTGTCTCCATAATTGAAAAAAAAAGGAGTGGGTGTTATGTGGATGCCTGTATATTGGTTTTGTGTTCGTAGATCAGTAAATAGAGGTGTCAAGAGAGGAGTTTAGAGAAAGCGATGTAAGATGAGTTATGCGGATTAAAAAATAAAATTGAGAAAGGTTAAATATTTTGATTAATTGGTTGTTTAGGCGTGTCTCACATAATTCACAATTTCTGGATTAACGATTGTGTGGAATAGGTTGATCCGCATAATTAACATTCAACAATATTGATAAAAATGAACGTAACTCACTTAACCTACATATTAAACGAGTTTAAGCTAAATTGAAGGTGATATAACTCGTAACTCATCACTAATAATTCTTTATTATTATTATTTTTCATAAGTTTTTTTTATTGTAATTATTTATTACTTTTAATTAGGTAGATTAATAATTTGATTTTTTGTTTAAAAAAAAAAGAACGTTGTTCAATAATATTTGAATAGTTTAGAAGTTTAATATATTTGTTTGCCAAATTATGTAGGTTGGCACTTTAATGTTTCACTGGTATCTTTATAATAATGTTATATGAAATAGATGAACACTTTGATTGTATTTTTATTGAGTCAATTCACTCTATTTATATTGTGTTAAATATAAAATATAAATTAAAATAACAAAATATTATTAAGTGAGTCAATCTACCTAACTTATCAACTTGTGATCAGTCAAATTAGGTTACAAAATTTTTAACTTATTTTTAGTTGAACTTGTGACAAGCCAATATGTGTAAACTTAGTTAACTCATTTTCACAACCCTAACCTTTTTTACCTTAACAACTTTAAATGTATTCATAATCTCTTACTTGCCATATAAATTGTAATTCTTATAATTTGGATTGAAAATTTTATGGTTAACACAAATTAAATACATTAAATTTGGTTTTTTTTTTAATTAAGATTATTTCATTTTTTTAAATATTTTATTTGAATAAGTTAATTTAAATTCAGTTAATTTAAATTTTTCTATATGAATATTTCAATTATCATTAAATATGTTTTTTAATATCAAATACTATTTAATAATTTAAAAATATCATGAAATGATATTATTTAATCAAAATTAATTTTAAGTGAAAGTTTCTTAGAAGGTCTTATTTGAAGTCAACAAAAAATCTTATCTTTAATATTGGTCAAATTGATTGGAGTTATTTTTTAGGTGACTTTGTTTATTGACATCGGTTGAAAGCTCATTCCATCTGACATTCATAATATTCAAATTGACTCAAATCTTTTTCAAAAGATAAGAGAAAAGTAATGATTGATCTTGGTCTAAAAAATAACCTTCATGATATCGATAAAAAAAATAATCATTGATCAAATTTAACTTGAAAAAATCTTTCCCAACGACTGAAACAAACCATGACAACTTCATGATATTTTGACTTCAATCAAGAAAAAACCAATAATATTTAAATTGAGGTTGACCCAATATCATCCTAACCTCGATCAAACTTAGGAAAAACAAATATAAATATGCGATTATATATATATATATATATATATATATATATATATATATATATATATATATATATATATTTCAAATTCTCGCTTAAATTTGAAATTTATATAATTTTAATTCTTTTTACAAATTCCAAAAATCTTAATTTTTTTATCCAAAATAATATATTTTGTTACCCAACATTTAAAATTATATACTAAAACGAACTATCCTATAAAAGGTTATCAAAAATACACAACGTTTAATCTAATCATTAGAAAGAAAGATGAAAAGAAAGACGGCTGGATTTTAATTTTAATTCAACTTCACAAAATCAACTTTTAAAATGAAATTTGTATTTTATTTATATATTATGAAATTATTTAATTTTAGTTAATGTAAAACTTCAAACCGTGACAGATAATAATAACATAAAAAGAATATATGATTCCATCTCTTTTTTGAAATTTAGATTTTTTTTCATACTTTTTCTGTATTGTTCCACTGTCTTCAAACTGTATCGATAAATTACAACATTATTTAACATTTGACAAAAGGTTTTTGTCTGTGTAGGCCGGGTCCTATTCTAAAAAGGGTACATCTTTGTGTTCATATTGGTCAAAAAAATTTGCTTCGGTTGGCTTGAATGGATCCAAGAAAAGAAATCAAAATCCAATTTCAATTGGAAGTAACTGTGAAAATTTGGACAAGAATGGTGATATCTTGGACAAGTATGGTGATTCTAGTCCCATGAGTAAGAGCAAGGATTTACTGAATGATAAAAGTGATGACAAAGATGAACAGCATTCTCCAACAACTCCCAATAAGCCTCTTCCCAATTTCACTGATCATTCTACTTTCATTTCTCCTGAGTTGAATGATTTTTTTGAGTCCTGCCTCCCTAATATAACAAAAGGATGTCAAAGGGTCCTACTTTACAGGTAATTTTGTGCTTTCTGCCTTTTACTTTCTGCATCTGTGTTGAAATACAAAGTTAAATATATTTTTAGTCTTAAATCTTAACGTGAATTTATAATTTGTTATTGTCTGAAACTTTGGTACAATTTGGTTCTTAAATTTTTAAAATAAGTGAATATAATCATTTTTACTCAATTGTGTTAAAACGTGTTAAGCGACTTTTTAGGTTGGTCTTTAAGTTATTTACACTATTTAACATATTTTAATTCAAATGTCAGTCTGAAAGATCGATCAACACCTAAAAAAAGTTAACATTATCAAGTTAAAATGATTATATTTATTCATTTTTAAAGTCGAAAACGAAAACATATCAAAGTTACAAAAAGAGACAAATTTCAATTTTGTATCGAGTTTAGGAACTAAAAAAATATTTAACTTTTGAAATATGGATTCAACATGACTTGTTTGAACAATGGACAGTTCCATGAAACATGGCATATCACTTCGTACACTTCTTCGCAACAGTGCCAAACTGTCTGGTCCTGGTTTGCTGGTATGTGAACCTTTTATGAGTTAAATACATGTCTTCTGTCATGATGTTCAGTGGAGATTCACTAACTGCAGATTAATGTATTTGTTCTGTTTTGCCAAAACATTTAGATTGTTGGAGATACACAAGGGGCTGTGTTTGGTGGACTCGTATTTTGCCCCTTGAAACCTACTTTCAAGAGGAGATATCAAGTATGAAAACCTTTTCTTTTTCTTTAGTTAATGCTATTATCCTTTCACATCTTTTGAAATTTGATTTTGTTCTGTTTTCTGTCGTAATAGGGGACAAACCAAACTTTTGTATTTACAACTGTATATGGTCAACCAAGGCTTTTTCGACCTACCGGTATGTTGGGTTATATTTTTGCATATGCATAATATCATTGTTGGTTGTAGTTCTAGATATATAGATATATATGACATTAGTCTTATACATATAAAACATTTGACACCACTTTAATCTCAAAATCTTAAGACAATGATGTTATGAGTCTTTATTCTTATATAATGTTTAATTTTGTTTATTCTATCCAATATGAGACTTTTGACTTACACTTTAACTATTCCAAATACGATATGGGTACTTATTGATTAATGTTTAAATTAGCGTTAACTATGTTTTAACATATTGCGTGTCAAAATTTATATCATATTTTACTTCAAAATTTCTCTAATTTGACATGTGGCATATTCTAGATTTTGACGCAATTTAAAAGACAATTGATTTATTTCACTCACCTGATTAATCATTTTCAGTTTAGACTATTATTCCTGAATTGAAACATGTATATTATCAGTTTTGCAGGGTATAGGTATCTCAGTCTTTTATTTTAAGCATGAAAAAAGTTGTTTCATTCTGTCCAAGTTCCTTTGAATTATTGAGATTCTGATTTTGTATGTTCCTTGTAGGTGTGAACAGGTACTATTACTTATGTTTGAATGATTTGGTTGCACTTGGTGGTGGTGGAAGTTCTGCTTTATGCTTAGATGAAGATTTGTAAGTACTTCACTCACTTCACTCACTGCTGTTACTTAACTGTTGTTAAACCAAATTATTGATTTTTTAAGTAGCACTAAACTAATTGAATTTCTGTTCTTTATTGAATCCTTGTGGTTGGAAAGGTTAACTGGAACCAGTGCACCGTGTGATACATTTGGAAACATGTGTTTGGCTCACACCTCAGAATTTGAATTGAAGAATGTTGAGGTGATGCTTACTACAGAAGTTAATTTGTAGCTTAAAT
>Ga0214545_1000274_pt1 | contig 73948 bp, 38 predicted proteins | sample CNSS4metaG_FD_160064 | JGI IMG/M metagenome (GOLD analysis project Ga0214545, IMG submission 160064) | Root nodule microbial communities from cowpea collected in UCLA plant growth center, Los Angeles, California, USA - CNSS4 | ecosystem: Host-associated > Plants > Roots > Nodule | place: USA...
ATTATATTCATGAGATGTGATATCATAAGTCTAATCTATTTCAAGTGGATTGGCTTGGGATAGTGTACTATCAACTATAACATCTCCCATTAATCCCTAAGAAACACTTCTAAGACAACACCATGTGCCCTTTCTCTCATAACGGTCCCATGACTCTTATCTCATAGCCCTCCACCCTTAATCATTCAAGTATCCAACGATATCCCACAAAACTTTTCATCTATATATATTCATAGCTGCAAGTGCTTAGTGCAACAAAAATCATTCACATCAATCCTAAGGCATATTAGCTTCAAAAACGAGAATCTCATTTACAACTCTCTTTTCTCAACTTTCTCTTCCCAAGTATCAACACATAAAACATGGGTTTTCGTTTGCCTAGTGTCAAGAAGGCATCCCTTCATACAATCAAAGCATCATCGAAAGCTGTGGACGTGCCGAAGGGCTACCTTGCAGTCTATGTTGGAGAGAAAATGAAGCGATTCATGATTCCTGTATCATTCTTGAACCAACCTTCATTTCAAGATTTGTTGAGTCAAGCCGAGGAAGAATTTGGGTATGACCATCCATTGGGTGGTCTCACAATTCCTTGTGGAGAAGATGTGTTCTTAGATATCACTTCTCGCTTCAATAGCTGCTAACTGCATGAAGGTGGAACTAACTTAGATGTAGACATATACTAGACACATTTTTGTATCAGAGTTTCTTACCTTGGCATCTTCCCTTTGTAAAAGAAATTTCATCTGAATGATAAGCTATCTCCACGAAGTTTTTGCTCACATTTGCTCACATTCTCTTCATCTTTCATCAATCAGATTTGAATTCAACTATTAACTCCGCATTTTATTACAAAATTCATTAAAAAAAACTACATAGAAATGATAGGAAGATAAGTTTAAAATGAAATGACTGATGTAACACAAATAAAACGAAGCATTCATGAAAATTATAAACTTTTGTTAACCTGAACTGCTTTGGTTTCACCTAGATATTTCTTTGTGTCAAGCAGTATCGCCATCTTTCCATGATGAAGTTCGTTGGTTTTACAGACAAAACATATGATATTCTGGTTTATGGTTCACTAATTGAATGTTCTTCAAACCTTGAACCAGTTGAAGAAATTTTAGTCACCTTCTTTTGGATGGAAAGAGAGATTAAGAATCTTAATCCTGGAACAGGTGATAAAGTGACTACCATATTTTATATAATATATAGGAATGTTATCCACTGAAATTAATAGGAACAACAAAACTTCATTTGAAGTCCATTATAACAGCCATGGCTCGGGAAAAATCTCGTGCATGATTGGAACCACGAATTTTTAATTTAACACATGTTAATAAAACTTCAAAAGTATTTTAAATTCATCCCTCATAAATTGATGCTGTTCGTTGACCATAGCGAAACACTATTACTCTGCTCTCCGTGATTGTGCAGATCTTGGTTTGTTAGGCTGAGGAATTTGTGAGAATAATCAAGTCTTTTTGTTGGAACATACAATCTTTTAGTATTGTCTAGCATTCTAATTGCAGGAAGAGGTGAACATTGCAATGACAAACAAAAAAAAGTTAGCAAGTGGAATCATCATCATTGCTCAAAATTTCATTATCATTTTTACATGATAGAGAAGAAGCCTATTTTACAAAAATGTCTCTACCAATGTATGTCAGTATCCTATAGTATGAAATTCATTGTCCACTCAAACAGTGAGTTATATGTTTGAAGACATCATCACTGCAAGGAATTGTGAGGCCACCCATGGGATGATGATATCCAAACTCTTCTTCAGCTTGACTCAATAAATCTTGGAATAGAGGTTGGTTCAAGTATGATAAGGGGATCAAAAACCGCTTCTTTTTCTCTCCAACGTACACTGCAAGATAGCCCTTTGGAACTTCTACAGATTTCCAAGCCCGTCGGATAGATGGTAAAAGGAAACCCATTTTTTTGCAAAGAATGAACCTAAATTTTGATGCTTGTGGATGCCAACGGCTTGTGTTGTGTGTGAAAGCAAAGAATGGTCTATATATAGATTTCAAGATTCTCTAGAAACCAAAGTTGTGGAGAAAATGACAGTTTAAGGTAAAAGAGGGTGCATATATGAGATATCACATGGTTCCATCTTTAGTACTTCTATCAAGCATAAAGTAGGGTACAAGTGTGTAGGACCTTATCAAACAATGGCCAACATAAAGCCTTCACATGCATATGTAATCAAATGAGTCATGCCTAATTGAGAACCTAAGGTCTCTTCATGCATTAATTAGTATTCCATAGTTCTGGAAACATGCTTCGAGCATGTTTTGTTCACGTGGCCTGATGTTGAAGAACAACTGGATGGTATATTCGGGCTGATGAATTATAAGGCCAAAGATAGCAAGAGATCATACAATTTTGAAATTTTGAAAGGTTCGTTCACTTTATTTCAAGGGGATTCACTTTGAAGTAACATGTCACATTGATCCCTCAGAAAGTCTTTCATTTCAAGGGCACACCATATGCCATTCTCTCCCTGTTGGTCCCATGACTCTTATTTCATAGCCCTTCCACCTCAATCATTCAAGTAGCCAACTATATCCTACAGAAACTTTCATCATATCTATATATACACTCATCTCTGCAATCATTTTAGGACAACAAAACTCAATCACAACCAAAAGCCTTTGAACTTCAAAAACTAGTATCTTATTTTCAACCTTCTTTTCACAACTTCCTCTTCAGAAGCATCAAAGCATAACAATGGGTTTTCATTTAGCTGGTATCAGAAAGATGTCTCTTTCAGCTTTCCAAGCATCTTCAAAAGCCATGGATGTGCCAAAGGGCTACCTTCCCGTCTATGTTGGAGAGAAAATGAAGAAGTTCTTCATCCCTGTATCATATTTGAACCAACCTTCATTTCAAGATTTGTTGAGTCAAGCTGAGGAAGAATTTGGTTATAATCATCCAATGGGTGCTCTCACAATTCCTTGCAGAGAAGATGTATTCTTAGATACCACTTCTCGCTTGATTAGGTGCTAGTTCCATGATGATGAAACTGACATAGATGTACAGTAAACTTGATCCATTTTTGTAACACTTTCTTTCCAATAGTTTTGTTACCTTAATTGCTGAGAGTAAAAATATATTCATCCGAATGAGAAGTGTCCTATTTTAACCTTTTTCTCGCATTAATTTGAGTTCATTTATATCAAATGACTATTAATATGTATCAAACTGAAATAAAACTATTGTCAACAAATTCATAAGATAAGCTTAAATAGAAGCCTTCGTAAACGTGAATCGCTTTGATTTCGTCAGACTCATCTTTGTGAACCATCCCTATTCAGTAGTCACTGAAACATCGGAGATGACATCCATATAAAGTCTCTTTGAATCAAATAACTAAATCACTCATACAAGGGAGGCATCATTTCCTTATGACAAAACAATTCTTCATTTGTTTCAGTTAACCAGCAGCATCATTTTTCACGTGATCATGTTAAATGATTTTGCGGCCAAAACCAACTATGTGTCAGTGATGGTTTCTTCACTGTTTTCACTGTTAGAATATTCTTCAAACCTTGAGCCAGATGAAGATATTATTGCCACGTTTTCTCTCCCATACCAGCTATCAGAAAATCTTTATAGAAACTCTAATTTGCTTTCAGTTGTTCAGCCTCAGCCCAGAAATCTAGTATACATTGATCAATTATTTCTGGTAATTTAAAGTTATGAACTATGGCTAAATCTTTATATAGATAAACCTAAAAAGCATGTCAATTAGTTGTCATTACTCAAACACTTGGTGATAATTGTTAAAAGTTAGAGAAGGCAAAAGGGTAGTATAAGATTCTCCAGAAAATGTAGAAAAAGTGAGTGCTAAAGCCAGGAGTGTGTACATGCGAAATATCATGTGGTACTGTCTTCGGTATATTAAGCATAAAGTAGAATACAAGCGTGTAACCCCACCTTATCAGACAATAGCCAACATAAAGCCTCAACATGCAACTAACCTAATTAAGGTCTATTTATGCATTAATCCATATTCCATATTTTTCTCAAACATGCCTTAGCCATGTTTTGTTCACGTGGATTGATGTTGAAGCACAGCTGGATGATACATTTTGGGTGATGAATTATATGGCAACAATAGTGAGAGATCATACACATATACTTTATTTCAATTGGATTCTGTTTGAAAGATGGAACTTGTGCTATCTTCTATAACATGTCATATTGGTCCCATGATTCATAGCATTTTCCCCTCAATCATTCAAGTATCAAACGATTCTTACAAACTTTTATCATGTTTAGTTGTCTCCAAATGCTAAGAAATGTGAGATTATGCTATTAATATAAAGTATTATAAGGATTGAAATAAAACACTGAGTTACGTTCATTCTTTTTCGTTGAAAATGTGTCAATATATGTTATCAAACATTAAAAACATGTTGGCTAACATCTAATGTGTTGCAAAAATTTATCCAACACGTTCAATAAAATAAAAGATAATAACAAGACAAGATAAAAGTCATTTCAACAAATTAAAATAAATGACAAGCATTCAATTGAAAAATGTAAAAATTTTGATTACTCAATAAAACAAAACATTTTAGTAAGAATTTAATTGAAAATGTCTAAATTTACGAGGGACGTGAAACTTAATTAAGACTTTAATGTTTTTTAAATTATAACTATTTTTAAAACATGTTAGCCCATAAACTTACAAGTTGAATGTAGTTAAATCCACTTGGTTTGCATGCTGAATTCCCTCGGCAAAAATTGACCAACTTTAGTTTAAATAACTATTTTCTTTTGTATGATCCAACTTATTCTTCAAACAATTTGGATCAATTCAAACATAATTTGTTAACTCTAAATTAGAAATGACAAATAAACTCGTTTCTGACGATATTTTATCCAAATTTATCATTTAGTGTTTATAAAATTAATAAATATTTTGATTTTATGATATTTTATTTATATTCAATTGTGTAACATTTTATATAATAAATTTTTTTTATAATGATTATTTAATAATATCATGTTTTTTAGCTGTAATTTTATTTTTTTTATAAAAACTAATTAACTAATATTGAAATATTAAGAAAAGTATTGTTGTATATCAGTAGAGACGAGGATAAAACAAAATTTCGTTGGATAGGATAGGATGAATTTTTACTGGGGTATGAAAGTGGGATGATAAAGCTTGTTCCCACGGGGCACAGTTGTCATCCCTATTTTAGATACCACCTTATGTCAATGTTTCAATTTTCGATTGAATTATATGTTTTATGTTGTATTGTACTTTCCGTACCCTTCATAAGGACGAGCAACAAAAGCTGTAATGATAAGAACTGCATTGATTTTGATCGGAGACATGTGTTCATTGCATTGGAGCTCCAACCAGACAGCTAATATACGGATAATTATTAACAGTGAAAGTCATTTCTTTTAGCTGTCATAAAACCATTGTAACGATGCATACTTTATTTTGATTAATCCATGAAGTGACCAAGGGATTTGTACGAGAAAGTGAATGTGTGAGATGTCTCAGCATTTCTTGAACAGAAGAAGCAGAGCATTATTACATTGGTTAAAATCATTCGATTTCTCTCTGCACAAATCGCTTTCATTTTTAAGAAATAACTGTTTTGGCCTACGCTTGTGTGTACAAAGTAGGTCATGAACTCTAGAATCTTTGGTAAATATTGATGATGATGATGATGACCTATAAGACAACACCACATGGTCCATGAAACCTTGTCCCTCACATAGTCCATCTTAACCATTCAGTTCTTTGAAGAATAGTGTCCACACAGGCACTATATATAATCATTATTGCACTCTCAACTAAGGTATCAGGCTTGAAGTATTTGAGTCAGACAAGTTTCTGAAAATCATTGTATATCAAGAGAAACATGGGTTTCAATTTACTTGGTGTTAGAAGAGCAAGACTAGTTGCTTCAAATGGTGTGGTTCCAAAAGGGTATCTTGCAGTGTATGTTGGAGAAAAAATGAAGCGGTTCATGATTCCAATTGGATACTTGAACCAACCTTCGTTTCAGGACTTGCTAAGCTTAGCAGTAGAAGAATTTGGATACCATCATCCCATGGGAGGCCTTACAATTCCTTGCAGAGAAGATGTCTTCTTAAATATCATGTCTGCTATGTCTTGAATTGTTCTGGACAAAGATACTGACATAGATTAGTATTTAGTTCAAACAACCAATTTTGCAAGAAATATGTAGGAATGAATGTTACAAGTTTCGTTGATTAGTTTAGTGTAAGATCTTTTGTTGAGAAAATTTAAATATATGCGCTCATTGGGTTTGAGGAATTTTCTTTCTATGCATACAACCTTACCATTTTAGCACATAAACAACCTTTGTTTGTTTTTATTTGTAACACCACCACCCATGGAATGATCATATCCCGATACGAAAAGGTTAACTTGTTCGTACAACGACCCAAAATTCGTTAACAAACATCCTTCCTTCGGAGGCCGAGACCTGACATGAACTCGGGACTCTTCTTCTAAGGGTAGGAGTGTCAACGAGGTTCAAACTCGAGATGTTGATTTGTTACGAGACTTTGATACCATTGTTATGAAAAGTCTAATCCATTCATGCAAGGACCCAAAATTTGTTAATATATCCAAACTCTTCCTTGGATTGACTCAACAAGTCTTGCAAAGAAGGTTGATTCAAGTATGATATAGGAATTGCAAACATATATCTATGAAATTAAGATAATACAATTCCACCCTCTAGACTCTAGAGTAAAGGTCAACAAATTTCTCCACTTGAAAGGAACATATATCTATGATAAAGAAAAACCAATTACTTCATATTGAAAATTATATATATGTGTGTATATATAATTAATTTTCCCTTGCCCTTGTTAGGAGTTATGTGTTCTGTTCTTGCTTTTAAACTTGCTAAAATAAAGTCTAGTTTCTTTTTTTTGCACAAATCAAGTGTGATTGTACAGGGAATGGAACAAAGTAACAAATAAACATAAAATGCAGAGGAGATGCTTCAACAATAAATTCGATAAGCATAAAAAATTTATATATTTCCCTATCTTGAGAAAAAGGCTCTTTACAAGCTGAGAAGATGCCCAATTTACAAAAATGTCAATTCTAGTCTATGTTAGCATCTGAAGGTGTGAGATTTATCGTCCATTTAAGCAACCAGTAATATGTTGGAAGACATCTTCACTGCAAGGAATGGTGAGGCCACCCATGGGATGCTCATATCCATACTCTTCCTCAACTTGACTCAACAAGTCCTGGAATGAAGGTTCGTTCAAGTAAGAAACAGGGATCATGAGCCGCTTCATCTTCTCTCCAACATAGACTGCAAGGTAGCCCTTTGGTGCATCCACTGCTTTTGAAGATGCTTGATTGGCTGCAAATAATACCTTTCTGATACCAGGTAAACCAAAACCCATATCTGTATTGATGTGTTAGAAACTTGAGAAGAGAATGGTTTGGGAAAAGTCTTCAAAACAAGCTTTTGAATTTTTGAATGCTTTAGGAAGTGAATTGTTTGAGTCCTAAATGCTTGTAGCCATGAATATATATAGATAAAAGGATATGTAAGAAACCACATGACACATGAATTATTGTTGAAGGAAGGATGTGAGATAGAAGTAATGGGGCCAAAAAAGAGACAAGGAATATGGTGTTGTCTTTGAGGATTTACACGTAACATGTATCCACGAAAGAAACTCTAATTGAATCATGTTATATGTCACACTTATTGAGGCTGGTGGGGGGTTCAATTCAAACTTCATTTATGCAAAATTCATGTTGTGTTGCTTAGAATTTGGCATACATAAAATATGTGGTTCACAGTACTGTCTCTCATGATCATACGTTCTATGTTGGATATCTTCTTATCTCCACTGATTCAGAGATAGCTCAGGCCTCAACATTTACAGGTTTCTTATGTCACCCTACTATTAGTTGGTACATGGTGTGTGTATATATCAAATACATTATAATACTATGTAAAGAAACATGTGAGATGTCTAAAGTATGTCTACTACATGTCTATGAATCATTGATGTAGATAGATCACAGTAAGTTTTCAACATTAGGTTTCATCTTTGCAGATGCATTTAGTTTCAAGTGGGAAATTCTGTTGGCCACTATATCAGAAGGTAGGGATGTGGAGTTATACCCTCCCACTTATCCATGAAAGAGGTTTCTAAGACAATACCATGTGATCCCTTGTCCTTCACTTGACCCCATCACGTCCTTGTCAATCATTCATTGTTGAATTAGATTGCAATTGCAGAGTTCCCATTAGGGACTATATATACATTATTTCTTGCATCCTCAAGCATCAGAATTGAAATACTTATTTCTCATACAAGTCTTTTGACCTTACTTCAGCATATTATTTGTTTGTGGATCAACAAAAAACAATGGGTTTCCGCATCCCAGGTATTATTAGACAAGCTTCATTTTCTGCTGCAAAAACGACTTGTAAGGGACTTGAAGTTCCAAAAGGCTATCTTGCAGTCTATGTTGGAGATAAGATGAGGCGGTTTGTGATTCCAGTATCATATTTAAATCGATCTTCATTTCAACAATTGCTGAGGCAATCAGAAGAAGAATTTGGATTTGATCATCCAACTGGAGGTCTCACAATTCCATGCAAGGAGGACGAGTTCATAAACATTATCTCTCAATTGAATGAGAAGTAAATCATTGTATTGGAGAGTGAGTAGATTAGATGAGGCAAATTTATATAGTAGGCACTTCATTTTTTCCATTTTTTTTCTTCTGTAAATCCATTGGATACAGAAACAGGTTCCATGATGAGAATACAGAACTAGACCTTTTTGTTTCTCCACACACATACCAATGAATTTTAATTTGATTATGAAATTTCTTATGATATACAACAGGGTCAACTATTTCTACCTTTCCAACTTATTTCCTTTTATTAAATTTAAATTCAGAATTTGGATCTTTGACTTTCCAACTCCACCTGTGTACTTTGGATGAAAAATTATATAAATATTATTCATTCATAGTTGTCACAGACCTAGACTTTTTCTTTTGCTTTAAAGGAACTTTTTATTTACTTGGTTTGAATTCAAGACATCACACCTCTGCTTCTTACACTGCAAGGTCATAGATTCATTTTATCTAACAGACATAAGTTATAGAAAATCATTGGTTCTTTGACTACTACAGGTTTAGGGTATCTAAGGCATTTCATAACATACATCAGTGGTATTAAGGCCATTGGCATTTACACCTGCTTGCGGTGGCAGCACAAAATTGTAATTTCGTATTGTACTTGTTAGTATAATATATTTTAACTTCTCTCCAGATAAATTATCTCCATCTTTGATCCTGGAAAAAATATTTTTCTCTATGGATCGTAATCATGTGTTCTGTTAGTATAAGCAGAATTATGTGTGTATATATAATTTTCCCTTGCCCTTATTAAGAATTATGTATTCTGTTCTTGCTTTTTAACTTGTTAAAATAAAGACTAGTTTCTTTTTCTTTGCAGCAATCAAGTGTGGTCGTAGAAATGGAACATTGTAATAAATAAACATAAAACGTAACGGATAAGCTTCAGCAATAAACTCGTTCTCCATGAGCATAAAAAATTAAATATTGTGATTTTTTCAATATGATGATTTACAAAAAGGTCAATTCTAATCTATGTTAGCCTCCTAAGTTGTGAAATTCATTGTGCATTCAAGCATGAAGTTATATGTTGAAAGACATCTTCGCTGCAAGGAATTGTGAGGCCACCCATGGAATGCTCAAATCCATACTCTTCCTCAACTTGGCTCAACAAGTCTTGGAACGAAGGTTGGTTCAAGTATGACACTGGGATCACGAACCGCTTCATTTTCTCTCCAACATAGACTGCAAGGTAGCCCTTTGGTGCATCCACTGCCTTTGAAGATGCTTGATTGGCAGCAGATAATACCTTTCTGATACCAGGTAAACGAAAACCCATATTTGTATTGTGTTTGAAACTTGAGAAGAGAATGGTTTGTGAAAAGTCTTCAAAACAAGCTTTTGAATTTTGAATGCTTTAGGAGGTGAATAATTTGAGTCCTAAATGCTTGCAGCCATGACTATATATATAGATAAAATGATATGTAAGAATCCACCTGTTTACATGAATTATTGCTTAAGAAACGATATGAGATAAGAGTAATGGGGCCAAATAACAGACAAGGAAAATGGTGTTGTCTTCGAGGATTTATATTAAGAATCAACATAACATGTATCTATGAAAGAAAAGTCTAATTGAGTCATGTTATGTCACACTTACTGAAGATGGTGGGCCAGAAACTTCATTTATGCAAAACTCATTCTGTGTTGCATAAAATATGTGGTTGTCTCATGATCATACGTTCTATGTTGGTTCTCTTCTTATCTCCACTGATTCAGCTCAAGCCTCAGCATTTAAAGGTTGTATAAGTCACCCTGATATTAGTTGGTACATGGTAGATATATATATCAATAGCATTATAAGCTTATTTAAAGAAACATGTGAGTTGTCTAAAGTATGTCTACTACATGTCTATGAATCATTGATGCAGATAGATCCCAGAAAGTTTTCAATATTAGGTTTCATCTTTGAAGGCGCATTTAGTTTCAAGTGGGAAATTCTGTTGGCCACTATATCAGAAGGTAGGGATGTAGGGTTATGCCCTCCCACCTATTCATTAAAGAGGTCTCTAAGACAATACCATGTGATCCATTGTCCTTCCCTTGACCCCATCACGTCCTTGTCAATCATTCATTGTGAAATTAGATTGCAATTGCAGAGTTCCCATTAGATACTATATATACACTATTTCTTGCATCCTCAGGCATCAGAATTGAAATACTTATTTCTCATACAAGTCTTTTGACATTACTTCAGCATATTATTTGTTTGTGGATCAACAAAAACAATGGGTTTCCGCATCCCAGCTATTGTTAGACAAGCTTCATTTTCTGCTGCAAAAGCAACTCGCAAGGGACTTGAAGTCCCAAAAGGCTATCTTGCAGTGTATGTTGGAGATAAGATGAGGCGGTTCGTGATTCCAGTATCATATTTGAATCAATCTTCATTTCAACAATTGCTAATTCAATCAGAAGAAGAATTTGGATATGATCATCCAACTGGAGGTCTCACAATTCCATGCAAAGAGGACGAGTTCATGAGCGTTATCTCTCAATTGAATGAGCAGTAAATCATGCCATTGGAGAGGGAGTAGATTAGATGAGGCAAATTTTGTATAGTAGGCACTTGATTTTTTCCTTTTTCTTTTCTTGTGTAAATCCATTGGATATAGAAACAGTTTCCATAATGAGAATACAGAACTAGATACTGTTTGAACACCTCTTTCTTTCACCACATACCAATGATTTTAATATGATTATGAAATTTCTTCTGATATACCACAGGCTATCAACAAAACTTCATATTGGTTGTTACCACTTCCCTGTTGCAATTTCAATACTCAACCTTGAGCCAAACAAGGAAGCCACAATACATTTGTCCTCAAACAGATTGTGGCTAGAATTTTCAATAAACTTAAGGCTCCAAAATTCGCAATAGCAATGGAAGAAGGTTTTTCAAAATTTGGTGGACAGAAAATCAAATCCACAGTTTCAATGAATACTAGAATTATAAACATTGTGCTATTATCCATGGTCAACTATTTCTACCTTTCCAATTTATTTCCTTTTATTGAATTTAAATTTATGATATAAATATTAGTCACTCATAATTGTTACAGACCAAGCCTTATTCTTCTGCTTTAAAGAAACTTCGTATTTACATGGTTTTGGTTTAAGACATTACACCTCTGCTTCTTACATTGTAAGGTCATAGATTCATTTTATCTATCAGACACAAATTATAGAAAAACATTGGTTCTTTAAAAATGGAGACTGAGATATATTAGTTGAGCCAAATTTGTACATAAGGAAGCTTTATTTACTGTGAAAATTTCCATATTTTCACCTTGTATAGTCCAACTGAAGTTGGAATGTTAAGACTAGACATTTCCAAAAACACTTTTTGCTTTTTCGAAATCTCAATGAATCATAATATACACAATAGTGCAATTATTTAATTTTAGATTGTGCTTATCAGTTTTCACCTTTTAATAGTGATTAACTTCGTTCCAAGTATGAAATCTTTCTCCATGGTCCTTTTAATAGTGAAACCTTTTATTCAATATTCATACCTTCAAATTTATCAGGACAACCAAGTTACTAATTTCTTATAGTAACCCTGTTCATCCAAGATTAAGTTAAAGTTGTCAAAGTAACTAAAGAACAAAAAATACAGAGAAGAGACTAAGTTGTTGAATTCATTTTCATTAAACAAAAATCGAACAAACTTGTCAGTAATGATCTTTCATTTCTCCTATTTCTCAAAAAGGGGATCCAATCAAATCGAGAGAGGCCTATTATACAAAATGTATCTACAAATCTATGTCTATCTTCTACAGTACAAATTTATAGCTTATTCAACAATAGTGAAGTTATTTCTTGGAAGACATCTTCACTGCAGGGAATTGTAAGACCACCCATGGGATGATCATATCCAAACTCTTCCTCGGCTTGACTCAACAAGTCTTGGAACGAAGGTTGGGTCAAGCATGATATCGGGATCACAAACCGCTTCATTTTTTCTCCAACATAGACTGCAAGATAGCCCTTTGGCACCTCCACAGCTTTTGAAGATGCTTGATTTGCAGCAGATGATGCCCTTCTAATACCAGGTAGACGAAAACCCATTGTTACTTTTGTATTTTCAAAGACTTAAGTAGAAAATGGTCTAAAAGACACTTGAAAGTTTGAGCTTGTGAATTTAGAATGCTTCAGAAAGTAAAGGATGATGGTGTTGGTTCTAGCGTTTCAACCATGAATATATAGATAAAAGAATGAGCAAGTAGGATACTTGAATTATTGGTGAAGGAAGGTTATGAGATAGTAATGATGGGACCAACTGAGAGACAAGGTCATATGGCAATGTCTTTAGAGGACTCTCCCATGAATACAAGCCAAAGAGAGCCATCAATTACCCCATTAGAGGATGATGTTGACACTTACTTGAGGTAGAGGGGACCACAAACTTCATGTATGAAAGTTCACATGGTGCTGTTTTAAGTTTGACATACACAAAAAATTGTGGTTCCTAGTAACTCATGATCATGTGCTCAATATCAGTTCTGTTCTTGCCTCCAATTCCAATTGAGACCTCTCATGGTTTAGTACAAGTTGCTTACTTAGACTGTCATATATCAATAGCGTTGTCATTTATTTAAAGAAACATGTGAGATGTCTATAGCTTGTCGATCATTGAAATAGCTATAGCACAATGAATGAACTAGCATTAGGTTTCACCTGTAATTCTGTTGGCCAATGGTGGGGTATTTACTCCAATTAACTTCCTAATCCTTGAAGGTGATCTCTAAGACAATACCATGTGATCCCTTGTCTCTCGGTCGATTCCATCATATATAGACCCTCCAAAAATCATTTATTGTGCTGTTGGATTATTGCATAGGCCATTGGCAACTATATATACAATATCTTTCAAGTATTCAAACAAGTATTCAAACAACACAAGGCATTCAGTCCTCAAACACCAGATTTCAGATATTCCTTTCTTATATATACAAGTTCTTTGACATCAGTTTGTGGAGTGGAGCAATAAACAATGGGTTTTCGCATGGCAGGTATTATTAGATGGACATCATTTTCGACAACCCAAGCAGCATCGAAGGGTGTTGAGGTACCTAGAGGCTGTCTTGCAGTCTATGTTGGAGACAAAATGAAGCGGTTTGTGATTCCTGTATCATACTTGAACCAACCTTCATTTCAAGAATTACTGAGTCGGACAGAAGAAGAATTTGGGTATGATCATCCAACAGGGGGCCTCACAAGTCCATGTCAGGAAGATGAGTTCCTAAACGTCTTGAATGATTTGTAAATCAAGCCATGGGAGACAGAGATAGATTAGTGATTAGATGAGGCATATTTGTACAGAAGGCACTTTCTTTTATGCAAAGATTTCTGTTTTGTTATCTTGTATAGTTGAAACCTGTTGCTTGAATTAAAGTGCAGCACAAAACATTGTTTGGACACTTTTGGCTTTTGCCAAATCTCAATGAACTCTAATATGTACAACAGTATCATTGTCAAAGTTCAGTCCATATATATATATATATATATATATATATATATATATATATATATATATATATATATATATATATATATATATATCACTATCAAGATAAAGTAGTGACTTCAACCAATTAAGAATGTTGGTAGGATAGTTTGCATCACAGACATTAGTTTAATTGCAATGGCTTCTTGATTTAAATGAGGTTACGCAGATACCTCTGTTGTTTGTGTTTCAAAGTAACAAAAAATCTTGTTTGGGTGTTTGGAGTGAAAACTTTAAACACGGTGGATAAGTGATTGTATAAACCTGATTGGCTTATCGCTGAACTCTGGATCACTCGGAAGTCCACGTGCAAAGGACTCCGACCCTCAAGATATTTAGAGTGAGTTTATGAGTAGAAAGTGATTACGAGATTGAATTTACTTCATTACTATAAGTACGTTAAGATATTACATGGATCTCACACTCATCCTTTGTATATTGGACCTTTTTAGGGTCTGCCAAATGATAAAATATACGATTGAATAGGATCACTTGGGATTGTACAGATATTACTTATTTGGGAATGTCTTCTTGCAACTCCATATTTTTTAAATATTCAATTATATCTGTGTTGTAAGTAAAGTTATGGATCGTGGCAGATATTTCAAGTTATATAATTTGTAATATAAATTTATATTTTAGATTATACAATTTATAATATATAATTATATTTCGAACGGTATAATTCGTAATATAATTTTGTATTACGGATAGTATGATCTAGAATGTAAACGAATTATGAAATCAGAAATTTATATTTTACGTCTTTTATGGTAATATTCTCATCTTTTTCTTATATTATTATGATCTTGTTATTTGTTTTAGTTTGCAAATGTTTTATAGGATGGAGGTGGAAGAAAATGATGGGGTACAGGTGGAAGAAGAAGATGGGATGCATATGAAGATGGAGATGGAGGTGGAAGAAGAAAATTGGGTAGAGGTGGAAGAAAAAGGTAGGGTGGAGGAAAAAAAGTAGGGATGGCAAAACGGGCTGGGTTTGGGCCGGTCCGTTAGTCCGTGTTAAAAGGAATGGGTTGGGTTGAAGATTTCAACCCGTCAGCTCGTTTTGGTCTGTCGCATTCAATCCGTCAACTTGATGGGCCAACCCATCCTGACATGTTAGCCCGTTTTAAAAAAATAAAATAAAATAAAAGTAATTAAAAAGATTAATTTTTTATATTATATATTTTAAATGTATAAATATATAATAGTATTGTAATTTAAATCATTAACCCCTACCAATTAAGTTTGAATTATTAGTTATAATTGAATAATTTAATATGTAAATTTAATAATTATTTTAACTTATCTAATTAAAAACATTAACTAATCAATTAAAAATTTAAAAAATATTTTATTTGATTAAATATGACTTTAATAATAATTTATATGTATATATAAACAAATTTAAAAGATAAAAAAGTTTGAAAAATTTGAAAACAAATTAAAAAACTTTTAAAAATAAAAATAAAAAACTGGGCGGGTCTGTTCGACCCAACCTGTTAACCCGTCTATACAGGACAAGTTGTGATTATTGGCCTGTTTTGTTTGACGAACCAGTCCAACCCGACTCATTTTTTACGAGTCATACGAACTGGATCAAAATGGGCTGGAGTGGCCCGTTTTGCTACCTCTAAAAAAAAGGTATGGAGGTGCTGTAGGGGAGAAAGGAAGTAGGGAGGACAAATTTAACTTTTTATGGGTTAGAAAAACATGGGGTGCAGGAAGAAATTTTCAAATTATACAACTATGGTATTGGGTTGGGCTCGTTAGGTGTTTCTGCTGACGCAAAAACGACGTCGTAAAAGTGACGAATACTGCTTCACAATTTTGGCAGAGGAGCATACGAACCCTAAAACTAGATGCTCAGATTGAGCTTCTACTTTTGAGACGAGGTCGTTGATTGATATGACCAACAGCTCATCTTCGAAAAAGCACGGTCAAGATCAGCCAGAATTAAGTGGTCCTACCCCCAAATCCCAGCGAACCAAAATGGGCAAATCTGAAGACAACGATAAGAAGGTAACCTTGTTTCGATTCGAATTCGGATAAAACCAGCAACCTCGTTTTCCAAATCGCCATAATAGCGATTTCCCACAAATCCTGCGCTTTTGGGACTGCGTAAAGATTACACCTTGTTTCCGTCATTGATTCAAATTCGAAACTTTGATTTGCAGCTATTATATAGCACTACAAGGATCTTAAAGTCAATGTTCAGAACAGCAAATATGATTTTAGAATATCATACAAAGTGAAAACAAATTCCTCTGTATTTTTTACTAAATAGGTTCTTTGTATTGATCATTATACAAGTATAACCATTTCTGGGTTTTGTGTAGAACCTGGGTAAGAAACTCAAAGATGTGGAAATAAGCGTTCCAATAGTGTATGGGAACATAGCATTTTGGCTTGGGAAAAAGGCTAGCGAGTAAGTATCCTACATTGCCTCTAACTGATCTAATGTTTTGCTTGAAGTCACTAAAATGGATTTTAAAGTTGAGAAAGTCGCCATGTTTGTGTTATGTAAGGTATCAGTCGCATAAATGGACAGTATATGTTCGTGGAGCAACCAATGAGGATCTTGGGGCGGTAATAAAGCGTGTTGTTTTTCAGTTGCATTCTAGTTTCAATAATCCCACCCGTGTTGTGGAGTCACCACCTTTTGAACTCTCAGAGGCAGGATGGGGGGAATTTGAAGTTGCGATCACACTTTATTTTCACAGTGATGTTTGTGACAAGCCTTTGAACTTGTGAGTGGTTGGTTACTGCTTTGGATTTAGTTGCTGGTAGTCTGCTTCCAGGAAAAAAAATATATTATTGAACCTTTTATTGATGCTCCGATTTCTTGGTTCAGTGTAGAGGTTCAAGTATGCTTGAATTTTTTTATGGTATGCAAAATGTCAACTGATTTTCTGGCATGTTTCAATCGTCTACAATTTGCTTATGCTTCTGAAATTCTACAAGAGTGCAGCTCTATTCCCTGCTTAGTTTAGTTAGATAGATTGAGCAATATGGCTGGAGTGCTTCATTATTATCAATGATAAGCTTGGATGACTATATAAATAACATCTATTTTTCTAACTGCAAAGTTTGGTAAGAGTGTGCAGTATATATGGCCCAAGTGCTTGAATATTATCTAATGATATACTAGATGACAATACAACCTCGTATCCTTTGTTACTAGTCATGCAGATTGCAAACCATTTTATGTGAATGCCAAAATAATTTCTGAACCTTGTATTCTATTGAAGAGTGATATATATACAGATATCATCACTTGAAGTTGTATCCAGAGGATGAAAACAGTTCCATGTCCGCAAAGAAGCCTGTTGTTGTAGAGTTTTATGACGAGATAGTTTTCCCTGATCCTTCAGAGGCCTTTTTATCTCGTTTGCAGAGTCATCCAGCTGTGAACTTGCCAAGATTACCTCCTGGGCTTACGTTGCCTCCTCCCGGTATGTTATGTAGCAATTACTCCCTGTTATCTATAGCTTTCCATTTTCCATGCTTGAGTTGAAAGAACTTGGAAATGCAGTACCTGTTGAGGATGCAAGTAAAAGGAGGAAAGGTGATACCAAAGATCATTCTTTAAGTCAATGGTTCACGAATTTCTCAGAAGCAGATGAGCTCTTACAGCTTGCAGCAGCTCGACAGCAGGTATGTATGACAATGTTTTTATCATATTTAAAGTATGTAATATTTATGGATGTCAAATCGATTATCAATTGTTGATGCCTTAATGGTACATTCATGGATTAAAATGAGCCGTGACAGCAAGCAGAAGCCTGCATCTTTACAAAGTAGAAAAGTTTGCATCATACTTGATCTCTTGTATATAGTAAAAAACCCTTAGCAATGTAAATTATAGATGAACCAGATAGTTCTGTATGGAGAAATGTTGTAGGAATAGTATCATGATTTACGATCTTGATGCAAGGTTCATGTTTGATCAAAAAAGGAATATGTATAAGAATTTTTGCAGATTTCTTTTTCTTAAAATTTTCTGTTTTTCAGAACATGTACTTCAGATTCATCCGTCAAGAAACTGTGACTAATGATCTCTGCTTGGGAGTTTATTTTTGTTTGTATGGCCCTTTTTGTGGATTAGTTGAACTCTAAATAACTGTGCCTTTGAAGTATCGGAATAGAATCAAGAAATGTTTTTTCTTAATTTACGTTGTTGTATATGTGTGGTTGTATGGGATTCTGGGTTGTAATTAAATAATTTAATTCAACTAGTAAAGAACACGGAGCCAACCGAGGGGAAGGAGGTGAGGGACAGAAGACAGATACGATGGTCTATATGCTGATTAACATTATTCTAGTTTTATTTAATAGCTATCATGTTCCATCACTCCTACTTGTTCATCAGTTAACGATTTAATTAACACATCCATTATCATCAACATATGTGGGTTCTATATGTTCTAATCATTTTCTATGTGGGGCATATAATGCTGACATTATTCATATTTTCCTTTTAATTTGAGAGCACACTGTGTAGAAGAACTTTATCTTCATCCAAATCACTGGGCTTTGTCAGTGTGTTGAAGTCTGTATTACAATCCTTTTCCTTGTATGCGCTTCATAAGCTGTTGATTGCCTTAGTGTTACTTGTATATCCCCATTTATGGTAGTGAATCACAAGGGGGACCTGAGAAAGGTGTGGTTGAGTCTATTTTTTTTGTTGGTTAATTGTGAGCATGTTTTAACTTTTCTTGTAGATTTTGATTGTTCAATCATCTTAAAGTAGTAAGAAAATTTTGACTAAACTCATTGTGCTTCCAAATTCAGGTTCAAGCACATATTGCTAAACTCAGACGACAGATAAACTTGATAGATGGACAGCATCAGCAGTTTAAATCTTCTTCTGACCAGTAGATGTACAATTAGGGTTTTGGAGGTTTTTTTTGTAATGACTGAGGGAGCAGAAGAATGGGATGGATTGTGTGCTTCTAATCAGCTAGTTGATTCTTCAACTGTATTGTAACTTGTTTCATTTTTGTTTTGTCAACGGTGTTGTAATTTTAGAGTAGTGTAACTCTGCCAATAAACAGAAGCGGCTTAATGTGTATGATTTAACCATAAAAGATTAGAAAGTGTAGTATTTCTCATTTATTATAACGTATATTCAATATACCTATAAAATTTAGATATGTCATCTGAATAAAAAAAATAGATATATCATGTCGACAGCAATTAAAGACAAGCTAAAATAAGCAATTCAATTAAGCATTTGTTAATAAGTTTTTGTCAAATATATTTTTAAACTTGACATGACAGAATCCTACTATTGGGTAATTGATTTGATGGATACCCATTAAATTGTATTTGTGAGAGATAAAGTAATTATATGCTTGATGGCTATATGTGCAGGTAAATTATCTGAAAACTTAGGGATATGTGTAAGCATTGTTACTGTTAATACACACCCAGTGGTGATTTCATACTCGAAGTAGCACACTTGATAAATTTTTAATTTTATGAAAATATGATAAACATTTATGGTTATTCCTGTGATTGATTTATGGAAAGGAAGGCATTAATGTTGCACTAATATATTTATTTAATTAAATTTGTGAATTGGTCTGAGTTTCATGCTCTACTTTATGCAGTTATCACTGAACTAAAATACTTTCCCTGTACTATTCCTAATTATAAGACTCAACTAACTAATTTATCAATATGAAGGAAATAGTTAAATTTAGTTGATAGCAATAAATATAACTCAAATTTACAATCATGTCTTAAAGCTATTGGCAGCAATACCTTTTTTGTGTTAGAGAATAACCTCTTGAAAAATAATTAATACAAGAGAGAGACGTAATGAATCGAGTCTTGTAAAAGATAACAAACATTTATTTTAATTTGAATCTCAAACAAAAACGGGTGAAACAATATATAAAAGCATTTGCAACCTTTTGAAAACTTTGACTTTTAAGCATGTGCATACTTTTAAACAAAATCATGGAGAAGCATTAGGCTTTCAATCATATTTATTCATTAATTTTTCATAGTTATTCAAAGCACAACTAATAACTAAGAATATTTGAGTAGAGAATGGGGAAATTGGACATGAGGACAAGTTCCATGATAGGCTACTGAAACCCTAGTTGTTCTGAACCCAATTTTTTGGAAGGTATAAAAAAAGGTATCCAAATAGGCACATGTTAAAGAGTGAATATAGGTTAGTGGTGGAGGTGTTGAGTAAGTGTGAATGATGAAAATGGTGTAGGTTTGAGTTGTAGGGGGAAATGATTATACAAAATGTTTTGAAATGGTAATGCATTGAAGTGGGTTGAGGAAGGGTAGGGTCCCTTCAAAGGCTGGCATAACATACACACATTTGAGTGGGTTTGGGTGGGTAATGTTGTACCAGTAGACCTTAGGGCTTGCCGTTAATGGGAAAATCCAACTTCCAGCTGTTTTATTTTGGTGGGTTTTGTAGTTCTAAGTGAGGTTCCCACATTCATGTTCTTTTGAGCAGGTACAGTCACCAGACCAAAAATTACCAACTAGGTAGTTTGCAGGTACATTGGTACAACAAAGTAATGCATGTTATTCATAGAAAGGAATGCCCTTTGGTACCTTCGCTGGTACTCATAAGAATACAAGGAAAAAGATTCTTTTGACACCAATAACTACCATTTGATAATTTATTATACGAGTAAAATTATCTCAACAAAAGTAAATTTTTTATCTATAAAGAATAAGATAGAGTGAAAGATAATAAAGAACGATATTTATCGATACTTTAATTTAGATTACGTATTTGTCTGACATATATCTATATATGGTACTTTACCATATTTATCAATGATATATCTAATTTATAAAACAATAATACTTTTGTTATGACAATAATTTATAATTTATTACATTAACAACTTTAATACAAATGATTTTAATTTGGATTCACACAATAACAATCGTATATTTACCATGTTTTTAAGAATTATTGTATAGTAAACAATATGTATATATCACGTATCATATATATTGTTTTCAAAATAAACATGTCTGACATATCGTACATGATACACGTATCATATAAGTGCATCATAGAAGATATTAAATGAAATCAAAAAAAGAAAATTGAATGTCAAAATATCATTCTTTGACAAAAGAAAATTTGATAGTTGGATTCAATTTGGGCTATCAAGTCATCACGTAGCCTTTGCTTGTGTTGTGCCAGCTGTGAGCGACATTTCAATCTATTTTATGCATAAGTAATAAATATTTGTTCTTATTATTATTATTATTATTATTATTATTATTATTATTATTATTATTATTATAAAGTAGAACAAGAATGAACTCAATATTTCCTTAAGATGGACACAAGCTTAGGTTTTTGGATAGGATAAGAGTCTTGAATTAGTAGAAACAAACAAATTTCATCATGGAATTGACTTGTCATTTGCCATGCTTTTTCATAAATGCTTTCTTATTAAAATAAAACATATACATGAATAAACCTACATAAGATTAAGATAATAAAGAAAAAATTTAATGTTTTCTTCATATTTGAATGAGCTCCTACTTTTTTTACCTGCGGAAAGAATACATATTACATATATAATATTATCTTGCTTAAATAAGGGATCTCATCTCACTCTACAAAAAACACCAAACATATAAACCAGTAATATAATTGGGAAATTTATACAAGCGTGCTTTCTTTATAACACATCTTTCTTTAACTTGACATCAAAATATTTGATGGTCGGTCACATAAGAAGAAATATGTGAATTTCATTTTAGTTACGTAAACGTGTGGAGTGCACACAAGAAGAAAGACATGTGTTTGATAGCACTTGTATGAACAAGAGGCCCTTTTGATTATACTTCTTATTTGACCATTTGGTAATGAAAATTTTACCTTCATTATATTTTATCACTCTTTAACCATAATGCTTTCTGATTATTTTTCTTATCATATTAGACCTATCGAATCCGAGTCACTCAGGAGTTTCACTTGGAAAAAAAAGTAATTTTTAAGAATTATTCTTTAAATTTAACTCAATTCTACAAAACACGTATGTAAGGTTAAGTTTGTACTAATCTATATACTATAAATTCATATTATTTATAGTCAATATGAGATTTCTAACACACTTATCACGATAAAGTATATACATCTCAGGATCTATATCACACTTCTCACATTAAGATATATACATCTAAGAGTGGAAAAAGACATTAATGAATAGTCTTATAGTGATCTGATAGTGGGTGGCACAATAAGTTCAACAAACAATAAATCTCGTTAAAATAGGTTTCGGATTACTCTGAGACCATCTTAAAACACAAACTTTAAACCTAACTCGATTCTATAAAACCTGTCTGTAATATACAAAACTAACTTGGAAATTGATTCGAAGAATGTACTATTTCACACAACAATGAGAAGAAGAGTTGGTGTGACAGTAAAGAAGAAGAAAAAAAAGGGTGTTGAGGGTTGAGGTTGGTTGCATTGGAAAGTAAAAAAAATAGAGGTTAGGCATGTGAGTAAAGATGGGCGTTTTCAAGTGGTTGGAATGATCTGAGAAACAGGGCCTTAGCAAGTGGATTTTGGGAGCAAGAGTAACATGGCCTTCATGTGCCAAAGTAAAGGTTAAGTCTCCATCAACTTAAAAGAACATCCCCTTCGTTGATTTGCTCCTCAGAGCACCGCATTTTGGTGAAAATGGTGGGCCTTTCAACTCTCTCTCCCTAATTTTAATTCCATCTCTTTCTCCAATTAATCTCATTCACAGAACATGAACCCTCTGTCCAAGGAATGCGACATCCGTTTATCTGGTTTCCCATCTACACCTTACCTTACACTGTAATACATTTCTCTTTTTCATTTATACTCATTTCATATGCTGCTACAACTGCTACTATTATGGTACGTTCTTCCTTACAAACAAACCGACACAACTATCCAATTTTTCATCTCTTCTTTCTCCACCTTACTTTTTCCATCACATCCATTCCCATCATTCCTCTTTCTCAATTTTCTCTATACCACCAAATCCATAAAATCCCTCGCTTTCCTAAGGTCCAGTTTTACAAGGACATTAACAGATCAAAAGAAAACGTTTTAGTTATATAAATTCAATTATAAGTCTAATTCAACTCCACAAAACCGGCTTTAAGGTGAGATTTGCACCTCACTTATATATTCTGAATTGGCCTTATCTCTATTCGATATGGGATTTCCAACACACCCCCTCACGCCAAGGTATATTCATCTCATACATGGAACAATTAGTGGTCCGATAGCGGTTTGCTAGGATAGCCTTTAACCTAACTCTGATACCATGTTAGAAGTGGGTTTAAAGCCTAACTCAACCCCACAAAACCGGCTTGTAAGGTGAGTTTGCACCTCATTTATATATTGTGAATTCGCCTTATCTCTAGTCGATGTAGAACTTCCAACAGTTGGTTTTGTGAACCTGGATTAGATTTAAAGTTCATTTCCTAATATTTGTATAAGGAACAAAACTCATAAATTCATTGTGTTTTGCATTAGAAGTGACATAAATACATTAAGTGAGTTAGACTCGTGTCTCGTTAATTTTGTATCTTTCCGGTGAATCTTCCACCAAAGGGTGGTGGTAATAATGTTGTGTGGGTATTGGTTTAGGTGGTTGAATGTGTGCTTGTGAATGGATGTTATTGATGTCCTACAAATTAGCATGGGGTTTGGCATTGAGAGAGACAGAAATGGGAGGACAGATGACTAAAATGCCGGACACTACCGTATATGATAAGGGTGACTGAATAATATTATTAATAAGATGAATTTATTAATGTGGGCATGGGAAAGAAAGAAAGGTGAGGTAAAGAAGCAAGGTGGTGCAGGTTAAACCTAAATAGTGGTGCGCATTGAATATAATTTATGTCTTATTACACAAAAATGTTATCTAGTGGTGATGGCTTAGGCAGGGCCACATGGGAAGCCCTGCATTGTTGAGACACTGATTTCTGAGTGCACTAAGCATTGCGTCCAACCATGAACTCTGCTACATCGGATTACATGGTCCAAAGGAATCTAAATGCTACCACATCTCTCTCTGTCACTGGATTGAACATGGAACTATAATGTTGGGATTCATGCCAAATTCTCACTCCCAAACCTTAGTAAATTCACCCCCACTTGCATCATTCACAATCACAATTGAGTTTTCGGTTACTTTTGTTGTTACACATTCAGCCTATCCTTCTATACTCTTTCCTCTAATAAATACCAATGTCTTCGGTGAAAACAACTAACCAACCAACCACGTTGTTGACCATGACAACTGCACCTTCCATCGACAGCTTAGCCTGCTGCTTATGCATCATTTTATCTAAATTAATTAGCTTCTTAATTAATCAGCATAGCAGATAGGGATCAATTAGGCTACTATGCTCCAACCAATATATATATATATATATATATATATATATATGATAATCATTTTTTTCTAGAAATTGGAAGGTGATGAAGCGTCTAGGAAAACAAATTACTCTTATTACAACATTACATTTTTTTTTCTATATGTGGAACGGATATTCACACGGACATGACACAGACACGGGACATGAACACTTTGAAGGATATAGTTTATAGAACGTGGGACGTGAAAACATGAATCTATATATATAAGATCATTATAAATGATTTAATTTAACAATCAATATTTATAGAGTTAAAATTGTCCATAAACAAGATTAATCAAATATAACAATCTAAACATATTGTTACCTAATATGAAAATGAATCTAATTCATTTATCTAATATCCCAAGGTGAAAAATAGTAATCATATCATATTTATTCTTTATTTTAATAATCATAAGAGCAATTTATGCAATAAATTTACAAGTTAATATTTTTAGAAAATCATCGCATTTATTCTTATTAACATTATACTAGAGTAATGTTAAAATTATGTCAAAGACAAAAAAAAAAAATCTTTTAAATTAGACACTTTACAAATACATATCGTATGAGTGTTATATATGCGTCGGTTCCAATACATGTTAAACACGAAAAAATATTATTTGTAAGGTGTGTCTTAACTTCATATCCTAAATCTCATTTGGTTTAAAGAGAATGTGTTACTCTTATTTAATTTAATTGCTTTCTTTGTGTTATGTTATTTGAAAAAAAAAATTAAGATGAAGTTTTTATTGGTGCGGTAAAATTTGATTAGGTAAATACTAGATTAAGCTATTATCCAAAAATACCTAATCTTTGGTGGTCATGTGAATTGGATGAAATGGGCGACAAAAGGACCAGAGTGTTTAGGCTATATGTTTCGAAATGTTTCAGTAGTTTGCTGTGGCAGGTGTTAGTTACACTTGAACTTGGAGGTAGAGTTATGAAACCGAATCCAAAACCTGTAAAGTACGAATAACAGTGCAACACACACATGGGTTTCTGTTGCATGAGTCACTTATCACTTCTCACTCGTCAGTATCACAACCCGAACAACCAGAATGGCCAAACCATCACCAGGACCAGACTCGTGTCTTCATGATTTCATAGAAACTCTGCATCATTCCATTCAAAAATTCTTCTAAATTCCCTTCACTTTCTCCTTCAATCACACAACATTTACGCTCTAAAATAACGAATTGTGTTTACGATCATTTGCGTCAGTGGAGTTACTAGTTAGCACAGTTAGCAGCACTAAATCAAAATCAAAGTTTTTATGTATACAATCAAAATAAAAAGGGTCTTACATATAAGATGTACCAAATTCCGGGGACTCTATATAAGCCACACGTTCTCTTAACCAGTTCTTCAGTACCTTACGGAATGAAACTATTATATGTTTCTTAAAACTGTGATACACAACTTTCTTTTTCACCAATACTTTTCTATTTTTCTTTTTGTGACCTCAATTATTTATATGTTGTTGATAATTACTCTTTATTAAGAAACCTGGTTTACTACCATTAATGGATCTCCTTTCTTTTCCTAACTAGTAGACGAACATTTTGAGTGTGAATCAAATATCATCATGCAATTTAAAAGTAACCCTCTTTCATGATTGTGAATTCAGGAAGGGTTACAAATATGAGAAGTAATCATAAAACTTTGTGCATAAAAGGGTTATTGAGAGAAAACTGAGATTGAAAGAGTAGAATAGTGTTGTCCAAGGTTCTTGCAAGGTCTAATCCACATGTCCAAGCTGCACTTCTCCTCTGAGGATGTTTCCACACTCTTTCCAACACAGTTGAGATCTTCTAAGTTTATGGATCAAGTTAGCTGCAAAGACACTCAGACACTAAGTCAGTATAACGTAAGAGGTAATACATGCAATAATTAGTATAAAAATCATATATAGCAAATAGTGTCTTTTTTACACTATTTACATGTGTTTTTACCTGAATGAAGCTAAGCTCGGTAGGTGAGACATAATCTATGAGTTTAAGGTATTATAATCTCTTAATTGTTAATTAATTATCTGACTTACATGTATGTGTATTTGGTGCTGACTACATCATTTAGAATATGTTGTATGCAGAATCAAACCAGCAAAGAAGAGAGGTGAATAAGAAGGTTGAAAAGTAGGGAAAGAATTGAAGGAGGAGTAGAGTGAAACTGGGACCATGTTGCCGTGAGGAGGACCAACATAGAACAGTATAGCCAATGGGATTGGCTCCCACCATGTCCTTGCACAAATACACAAACCCCAAAACACCCGTGGTCTGCCCTTTAATTTGCCTCCTACCCCACACTCCCTCCACATCACCCTCTTTTCAACCTCTCCATAAATACCCCCTCATCACCCTTCTTATTTTTCATCATCATCATCAACATCTTCTTCTTCACTCTCTCTTCTCATCTCATTCATCACATCTCAACCACTCAACAACATGGCCATCAGAAAATCAAACAAGCTTCCACAACATGCAGTCTTGAAGCAGATCCTCAAGAGGTGTTCAAGCCTAGGAAAGAAAAACGGGTACGAGGATGATGGCCACCCCGATGATGTCCCAAAAGGCCACTTTGCTGTTTATGTGGGTGAAAACAGAACTAGGTACATTGTGCCAATCTCATTCCTCGCTCACCCTGAGTTCCAATCCCTCCTTCGACAAGCCGAAGAAGAGTTTGGCTTCGATCACGAGATGGGTCTCACCATTCCTTGCGAAGAAGTTGTCTTCAGGTCTCTAACATCCTCGTTGAGATGAAACAGACAATGGACGAGGACGAGGACGAGGTTTATTTTACACTATGGTTCTGACTGAAGAGGATGGCCAAGTTGAAGCACCACTTTTTGCTTCTTTTTTCTCCCTTCGTCATTGCCGTTTTCATTGGCCTCTCTTCTTCATTGGCCTCTCATTCACATTCTTCTTCATTTGCTACTTCTAAATCCATCTCATTCTTTTCTTGTCTTTTTTGTGGGTTTGTCGGAACAACCTGTTATGAAGTCAACTGTGCGACTCTAACTTTGTTTCCATGAAGATTTCATGGTAGAAAAACTGTACAAATGTTTCAAGTTTTCCTCGCAGAGGTTTCTATATAATATACCCTGTGAGAGAAGTTTTATGTCAATGAAAACCACTTCATCATCTATGTTCTACTCTTCCAAGTCACACACAAACCTTCCATTTAATTCAAATTCAAACAACCAAGATCTGCGACATTATTAGTAGTATAAGGATCACAAGTTAGAAAAGAATTCATTGTTGCAGCGAGCAGATTAAAGTATTAAACTCACAATTTTTTAAGAATTTAGTTTTTTTCTGTTGGAAAACTGTGTATTATTCAGAAAAGAAAAAAAAAAGTTAATGGACAGTACCATTGTTGTACGGGTTAACACTGTACGGCTTGGCTTAACTTTTAAACAATCCCAACTTGCTAGAAAATGAAAGAAGGCAATCACATTGTAAGATTTTCTACAGTGATTATTGTGGACATTTTTTATCTTTTTTGTCTCGTATAATGTTTATTATATTTACATTTTTTTTCTTTTTTTTTCATCTCTCTAAATGTCAAGTGGTATAAAAGTGTTAATTCACAATTTTTCTTTCACCTGTATAATTGTACAGGAACCAAAATCATGTCAAGTTTCCTCACTTTTGTAGCCTGTAAATATGTTCTTTTAAACCATGAATAGAGTAAATCATGTCAAGGAAGATGAACTATGATGAAACCTCCCACAATTTCCATTCTTTTCAGTGGAACTTCCAACGTCTATGGCACAATGCTGATGATAAAATTCGAATCTGTAATAATACTGATAATAAAGTTTCTTTGGTTGAGAAAAGAAAAACAGTTGATAAGGTTTAAATGTTGTCTAAGGAGAACGTTCATATTTTAAATGTCTCTGGTAAGTCCAATGAAAGTTGTAACTGACTCACTCAATCTTTAAGCTGAAGTTTGTTTACATTTTGAATATTCATTAAGTTCATCACTTTCAAATGATCATCACAATAAATGATTCCTTATCTTAGAAAAAAAATGAAAGAGTATTTTAGGATTAAAGCAATTGTGTTAATTAATAGTATAAGAAAAACCAGAAAAGAAGTTGGATTGGTGGAAGGACCATGGTTTTAAGCCAATACAAGCAAAGTGGTTGTTAATGATGAAGACAGGGCATAAATGATGGTTGTGGCCATGAGCAGACCTAGACAATAACCCTGCAAGTACTACTACCCTTACAACCCTTTCTCTTTTCCAAAAGCTCATACACTTTTTTACATGCCCTCTCAACTTGACAGAGACCAAAAAACTGCCTAACTGTATTACATTTATTTGATTAATGGCAACACTAATAGCCTCACTTTACACTACTCTAGTCCTTCTCAATTATTTCTTGCACTAATAAAATCACATTATCAACTTTAAGGGTCTAACCGATACAGAAAGTCTCATCATATTTACAACAGTATTACCTTTTATACTGGTGTAAGGGTTTAACCGATACTGAAAATCTCATCATATTTATAACAGTATTACCTTTTATACTGGTGTATAGAACCAATATAATAAATCATTATAAAAAGTGTTTTTTTACTGGTGTTTGCTATTTTCCTATAGGCTTATCTCTCAAATTATCAACATACAAATCTCTTCCACAAAACTTACTAGTTTCACTTTCATTTTTTGTGTTATTCTACAGAATTGAAGTGAAGTTTCACATGTCGACCCAAGAAGTATAAGCAGATTAAGCTCTTGCTGTAAATCACTGTAACCTATGCTTAAGTACTTTAATGCAAAACTTTATTATAACTTAAAGTAAAATTTAAATTTGATTGAACACAACAAGTTTTGCATTTATAACTGCATCTAACTTATGTATGTCTATCAACATACTCAAAAAAAAGGAAGTTTTTTCTACTAACACTAAGACTTGGAGAAAAATTATCTACTGCAAGATCCACCTCAAACAAGCTTTATCTGAACACAAGGCTGAAAAATAAGTTTGAGAGTAGCTGGTTTTCCTTTTGCAGGAGGACCAGCAGAGAAAATAAGAGTGTGTCTGTGCTGAGATGGTCCTCTCTGCATTATTAATGCCTCTTTTTCTCTCTTTTGGTTTCAGCCACAAAACACTTCTGACCACTGACATTCACAACTCCCTCTTGCAAGTTATAACTGCCTTGCTCCATCGCCAACTTGGCAAAACATTCATCATGTGTCTTCTCCTTCCTACATTAATCTAATTCTCAATGTCCCTTTTCAGAAACAAAAATAAATATTAAAAACACAAAATATCTTCTCCCATTACTCTCTTGTCCATGCCTTTCTTTTCTCTCTCCCTAGGTCGTTCACACACCTACACATGAGGGTTTGATTTCTCTGGACCATAAAAGATTCAATATAATTTAAAGAACACAACACAAAGTTCAACTTCAGACAAATATATGCAACTTGGCACTACATCATTTTCTTCATTCTTCATTACGTATCGATTTTGAAGGTATCATGTAGATAGTGAAGTAATAAGAAAAAGAAAAAGAAAAACTCTGCATTATGGTTTGTAACTCAACTTATTCACTAATACGTTTCTGCAAACTCTATTATTCAAACTACATGCAGTTCTATATATCCATTAGTTTCTATCTCCAATAATGCATTTGCACTTTGCCTGTACTTCACAGTTAACTTGTTGATACATCAAATTCCCAATGGAATAATGTAGATATTGTTATCTTTTACTTTACTTGGATATTTGAGATCTACTGTGTCCAATTTTTATGCTGAAAATTTTTCTCTAGAGACTAGAGTGTCCCACCCATGTGTTCTCTCAATTTCGTGGAAGGTTCCCATCTTCAACTATTAAACAGATTGAGATTCAGACCGGTAATATCCAATCAGTGTTACCTTTTTGTTTTCTATTGCCAGTTATGTCTAACATCATGCAATAGGATATATTTGGTTTGTTTTTATCATTATAAAAAACATGTAAAAAGATTATGTACAGTATAAGGGCTCATGAGGGTAGAAAAAAGGTGAAAAAGCTAAACTAAATGGTGAAAAAGAAAAAAGGAAGAACTTTGTGTGGGGAAAAGTTTTATTGAACAATAAATAACACATGTTGAAGCAAAGTCAATGTTTTAATTATGTATAGTATTATGTACACCAAAGTGGACTTACCCTGCATAAGGGCTTGTTTTGTGTACTGGTACACAGTGGTATATAGACCCTGCTGCATGTGCATGTGTATGAAAACATAAATACAAAGCCACAACAATGACCACCCTAAACCCCTAGCTAGGTCTCAGTCCCATAACATCTGAGGAACAGGGAACATTTGTCATTGCATCAAAATATATAACGGTCTAATTTTACTGTAAAAGTGAACTTGTTGGTATCTGATCAAATACAGGTAAGTAACTTCAGAAGCAGTTCAAATATACCCCCCACAACACTGTAGTGGTGAAGTGTTTGATTGTACCAATTTTTTTTCAGTTTTTGTTTAGCATTTTATTTATTGTGATCACTATTGAGGTTGGGCTAAAGACAGTGAAAATGACCCTGAGAAAGAGATGGAATGTGGGGTGTAATGTAAGTATAGAGAAAGCGTGTTGGGCTGCTGAGACAGATTTGAGAAAGATAGCAATGGCACCAATAAAGACGTAGTTTTGCCACCATTTGCGGCATGCCCTGCTATATCATAAATTCTATACTCATTTCGCCTCATCTATATTTATCAATTTAAACAACCAACATAATGTTTAAGTCTAGTTCTAAGTTTCACATCGTATAAATATAATGTTGGGTTTATATATTTCCCTGATACGAGTTATAGTCATGGAGGGGATTGTAGTTCTATATATATGACATTAGACTTTTATATATATATATATATATATATATATATATATATATATATATATATAAAGTATTTGACACCACTTTTAACTCAAAATCTTAAGACAATGGTGAGGGTGAGTCTTTTTTTTTCTCCTATGGTATATTTTCTCTCAGGTGTATGTGATTCATTTTTGTTATGGTTATGTGGTCAGTCATTTCAGTAAATTTTTTTTGTTATGGTTATTCCGTCAGTCACTCTGAACCATTTTCTCTGATACCACTGTTGAGTTATGTATTATAGTCATTGAGAAATTATGGTTCTATATATATAAACCTTTATTCTTATATAGTAAATTCAAATATAGAATAAGAAAGAAACTCATCAATCAATTTTCTTAAAGATCAGATATTAATGGATTATCCGATCAGTCCACAACAAATCATACTAAGATAAACTCTAATTTAAGATTCTCAAATCAGGTTAAAAAGTAAACTTTAAGTATAACTCAATCATACAAATCAAGTGAAATTTAAACTCACTTATATATAATCAACATGGATCTCAAACATCTTAACTCGAATGTTTATGGAAAAAGTTGAAAATTAATTATTTTGAAGGTAGCATATCTTATCAAAAAACTAGGGAATATTCCGTTGTTGATGATGCCAAAAATTTCCCATTTGGTTTCAGGTGTTAGTATTATTGTTGAAGAAGAAGAAGGAAGGGACAAAATTGTCTTCTCATATCAAAAGTACGAATCCCATATCGGGTCCAACAGGTTTGGGGAAGTGTAATCTCACCCGCCGTCACCTATCCAAGAAAGAAAAGGGAAAAACTAAAACGCTGATTGTGAATCCACCGAAATGTCGCTGTGATGTAGCGCTAGGAGGTGATCGAAGTTCGCACAGTGATGGACCCCACCTTAATTTGGTAGGTATGAGCTGCACGTGATTAACGCCCCCACAACACAAGGGCATCACCACAAAAAAAAAGAAAAGAAAAAAAAAAAAAAAACTCATATTTCTTCCATCACATGATCATACTTCGTTCACGAATCAAACACCAATCATCATATACGTAGAATGCATGAACGACTCTTACAAACCCCAAATGCATTGTGCATGTATTTTTATTGTGTATTATATTCTCCTAAATTTTTTAATGAATATATTATTATAAGTTATAAGAATTAATATTCAGAATGATTGTTTCGTTTAATGAGGTTTATCCGAAGGTCACGCTAGATAGATAGATACATGTTCTTCATTATTTTTCTTCCATTTCTCATTATTCTTTTCATCTCTATCTTCAATCCTTGACTTTGTGTGTGTAATGGAATTTTGTTGTTTTTATCATAGAGCAATTAATCTACTTTGACAGAATTGACAACACTGTTTATTTATCTCTTTGTTAGTTAAAATAAATTTTGTTATAATAATAATAATAATCTCATTTGTATTGTTAATTACCTAAAATAAACCGTTATAATTATTGATAATATGATTTTCCTTTATAATAAATTGAATTTAAGGTCAAATCAAAATCAACCAATAGAAAAATACCCAAATTTTAAATAGTAGGAACATGCCATTTGCAAATGCAGTGGATTAGGTGTGCTTAGGGAATGATAGAGGTTACACGTCTTTTTTATAGATGACATGACCAATCCCTTGTTCCCAAATCAATTTATGACACTTCCTTTCCGAAATAAATTATAATTATATAAATATTAAAATAATAATAATATTTTGATATATTTTTTATTCATTTTTAATCTATTATTTTAATCACCTTTCAATTTTCTATTTTGATTTTTTTAATGGTTTCAATTATCTATTTTGATTTCTTTAGTGGTGTGAGAAGACGATACGAGGATAATTGAAGTGATGGATTAAAAGTGAGTCAAAAAATAATAATCAAAATATCATTATACACCTTAAAAGTAAGGAAAATTATACTATGACTCCTATTTTTTTTACTCTCATCCTTTATTTTTGATGTTGACTTAGTGTAGGTCATTGATTCTCTCAGAAAAAAATATAGTACATTAATTAATGACTCACGTTCAGCCACGTTATAAAATAAAAGATGAAAATCAAAAAATAAAAATAAAGTCATAATATGATTGTCTAAAAGTAAAATATGTGTTTTTTTAAAACTTAATTATGTGTACCTTCCCACCTAAAACTCATTAAAGTGCTTTAGAATTATACGGAAAGAGATAAGGCATGTATGCATGTAGCACAAAACTCTTCCACCAAAACATTTCAGCATCTTTACGAAGACACTCCCATTCCCATGATGTAAATGAGAAACATTGAAATGGGGGAGGGCATGGAAGTGTTTTACTTTTTATATTTAAATTTTGTTGCAGACATAAAATAGATGTATCTTTTAAGAAAAGTTGAATTGTTTAGGGTTTAGCATGTGGGAAATGATAGCATGAGGACCCAAGATGAGGAAAAATGTTGTGAAGAATCCAATAAATGAGAAGACAAGATCCATTGAGGCTGACCCAAGTAATGCTTTTCCTTCCAAACAATAAGTTGGTCTCGGATTGGATCCTTTTAGACCATCATTATTCAAACACTCCAAGTGGGTCCTCTCTTTTACTTTTCTTAGCCCTCAATAATCACTCCTCACAAAACCCTAATCAAAATCATTAACAATTTCATTTTCAAGGACCCTAATTTAACGTTGTAGTAGAAAGTGTACTCGGCTTAACAACAACCACATTTTTGAGATATTATCAGCTTTGGAGTAGTGTGAAGTTCTGTCACGTATTTGTCCTTAAAAGACGCCTTAAAATATGAAGGATGTAAGTGTTGGGTTATATTTTTTCATATATATGGTTTATATATGAGTTATGGCTATGATCATCGAGAGATTGTAGTTCCATATGGTTATATGACATTAGTCTTACACTTATAAGGTATTTGACACCAGTTTTACACCAAAACTTTAAGGCAATAGTGTTATGGGTCTTTATTCTTATATAATGTTTAACTTTGTCTTTTCTATCTAATATGAGATTTTGACTCACACTTGGGTTATTCCCAATAATCTTCCCTCAAGGGTGAGTCCCTTGTTGTTGTTTTTTTTTCTTCATATGATATATTTCCCTTCAGGTGTATAAGTGATCCCTTTTTGGTCGTGGTTATACGGTTAGTCACTTAAGTGACCCATTTTTATTATGGTTATGATTATAGTATTTAAACTATATTTGACCTCGATTCTTAAATGATATAAAACTTATTGGATGTACCGGAAGATGTCCCTTAATTTTTGTTGGGTTACAACCTTGTTTTTCAAACTACCCTCCAATGGAAGTTAACATTCATGATTTTGCTTTAAGGAACAGAATTGCCGTTAATTGATACCACTCCAACGACTTAATATATATGTGTATCTGTGCTTGCACATGCATCACTCTATTCTTTCTAGATTTACAACAGTATATCCACTCAACACAGTCACTACCAAAAAGAAACCCGTGATCCTTTTCATCTTGGAAATTCCACAGTTTTTCTTTTTTCAAAATTTTACTGTTAAAATTAATCAAAAAGAGCATTATATGTACTCATTACTTTCAAGATTTCTCACTTAACCCATTAATTATTATTTTTTAGAGATTTCATGTAAGTTAAAGATAAGAATGCTACTAGTTATACTTCTTATTTCTTATTATTTCGTTTGTTACATGAGAAATATTTTATACTCTTTGTTGAAAAATATGTTTTATAATGACTTTCTTACAGAAAAGAAATTAAATACTTTAAAAATTTAAAGACAAAAAATATATATATTTAATCCTAGAAAAAAAAAGTTAAAAATTCTATTTTTGTTAAAGTTAAGATCAATTTATAGAAGTCTCCTTTTTGTTTTCCGTGGCTAACCTAACTCTGGGTGTGCATGTATAACTTTATGTCAGTAGATTAGATTTATGAGTACTAAAGATTGAATATAATGTTCTGAAAATGTTCACGTACGGATTGACAGAAACAAAGCTGAATTCTTGGTTCGTTGATTGAGGGGGTCAAGTTCAAGAAAAACAATATCATTCAAAACAACAATGATAAAAAAGTGAGTGAGAAAAAGCATCGAGTTATCGACTCCATACCAGACAAAAAGAGAGATAGAAAGATATCATGCATTTGCATCAAATCATGGTGAAATGAACGACTGTGATTTTAGATTTTGATTATTCATTGTCCAATTTATAGAATAAATCCAACTATTACGAGTCCACATTGGGAGTGATTTAACGATTTCATAGTATATGAAAGTGCACGTAAATTTTATCTTATAAGTTAATTTATTGAAATTGATTTTGATTTAAGTTTAATTTTTAAAATAGTATTAAAGTTATGGATTAAAATATATACTAGCGAAACTTGTTATTTATTTAAACCTAACTTAAGTCCCACTTCTAACATTACCTTATAAACTTATTTTGTGAAGTTGAATTAGACTTAAATTTCATTTCTTATCATATTCAAATATACAATCTCTTAAAGATGATGATACTTGACTAGGCCACAACGATACATTATTAATAAACCTAATCACATACAAGAGAAATCTTTATCGTTACAATTGTTTATTTCTTTTTCTTCTTTATGTCATATACATATGATATAACCCATCTTTTCCATTTGCATGTTATCGTGCTTGCTCAATTATTGCAAGTATGAAAATTCTTTTGGATTTAGATGAGGAAGCTCATGTCAAATCATAGAGTTATCTGGTGCATATGAAGATTTAAGACCACATCTTATGAAAGGTTTGGTCCTCACTGTTTCTTTAATCGGGATTAGGAGAAAGTCATCGTTTCGTTATTCAAACACTCATACTATATTATTGGACCAAATTTTTTATTGAGTTTTTTTTTTTCTAAAAGTATTGAAAACACACCGATAGTAATTATTATCTACGAATGTAATTTGAAAAACATAAGAATGGCAAAGAAAAAAACAAAATCCAAATTCTTATTCTCTTAAACAATCTTCAAAATAATTCTCCAACTACAAACAAAATCCTTTCAACTTTAATCATTTCAATATATAACTGTAAAAGGGGCAAATGCATTTAGTTAAAATTAAATAACAATGTTAAAAGAACAGTGAGAAATTGAGATTCTTAATGATATTAAGAACCGTAAGAAAAAAAATAGTGAGAAATTGAGAACTTTAAGAGATTAAAATTCAAAACCATGAGAAATTGACAACTTTGAAAAATTAAAAACCTTGTGAAATTGAAATTTAGAATTTTAAGAGATTGAGAATTATGTAAAATTAAAATTGGGAATCATGAGAATCTTGAGAAATTGAGAAACTTGAGAAATTGATAATCGTTCCCAATTTCTCATAATTCTCAATTTCTCATAGTTCTCAATTTTTCACGGTTCTCAATTTCTAAAGTTTCTCAATTTTTAAAGTTTCTCAATTTCTCAAGGCTCTCAATTTCTCATGATTATCAATTTCTCAAGGTTCACAATTTCTCAAGGTTCTCAAATTCTCAAGGTTGTTCTCAATTTTAATTTTTCAAGGTTCTCAATTTCAATTTCACAAGGTTCTCAATTTCTAAAGGTGCTCAATTTCAATTTCTCACGGTTCTCAATTTCTAAAGGTTCTCAATTTCTAAAGGTGCTCAATTTCAATTTCTCACGGTTCTCAATTTCTAAAGGTTCTTAATTTCTTAATGCTCTCAATTTCTCACGGTTCTCAATTTCTTACGGCTCTCAATTTCTCACGGTTCTTGATTCCTCACGATTCTCAATTTCTCAAGGTTCTCAATTTCTCACGGCTCACAATTGCTCACAGTTCTTAATTTCTCATGGTTCTCAATTTATCACGGTTCCCAACTTTTCACGGTTCTCAATTTCTCACAATTCTCAATTTCTCAAGGTTCTCAAGTTCTCACGGTTCTCAATTTCTCAAGGTTTTCAATTTCCCAAGGTTCTCAATTTCTCAAGGTTCTTACTTTCAATTTCTCAATGTTCTTAATTTTTCACGGTTCTCAATTTCTCATGATTCTAAATTTCTTATGGTTCTCAATTTCTCTTGGATCTCAATTTCTCATGGTTCTCAATTTCTCATGGTTCTCAATTGGTCAAGGTTCTCAATTTCGTAAGGTTCTCAAAGTTATCAATTTCTCAAGGTTCTCAATTTCTGACGGTTCTCAATTTCTCACCGTTCTCGATTTATCACGGTTCTCGATTTCTCACAGTTCTTAATAACTCACGGTTCTCAATTTCTCATAGTTCTAAATTTTTCACGGTTCTCAATATCTTAAGGTTCCCAATTTCTCACAGTTCTCAATATGTCATGGTTCTCAATTTTTCACAATTCTCAATTTCTCACGGTTCTCAATTTCTCAAGGTCCTCAAGGTTATCAACTTCTCAAGGTTCTGAATTTCAATTTCTCAAGGTTCTCAATTTCTCACGGTTTTCGTTTTCTCATAGTTATTAATTTCTTATAGGTCTCAATTTCTTACGGTTCTCAATTTTCATGGTTTTCAATTTCTCACGGTTCCCAATTTTCCATTGTTCTCAATTTCTCATGGCTTTCAATTTCTCAAGGTTCTCAATTTCTTACAATTGTCAATTTCTCATGGTTCCAAATTTCTCAAAGTTTTAAATTTCTCAATGTTCTCATTTTATATTTCACAAGGTTATAAATTTTTCAAGGTTCTCAAGGTTCTCAATTTCTCAAAGTTCTTAATTTCAATTTCTCAACGTTATCAATTTCACACTATTTTTCAATTTCTCATGATTATTAGTTTTTCACGATTCTCTATTTCTCAAAGATCTTAATTGTTCATATTTCACAATTTCTCACGCTTCTCTAGTGTCTCAAGGTTATCAATTTCTCACGGTTCTCGATTTCTCGCGTTGCTCAATTTCTCATGATTCTTAATTTCTCACGATTCTCGATTTTTCACAATTCTCAATTTTTCACAATTCTCAATTTCTCACGATTCCCAATTTTTCATGGTTCTCAATTTCTCACAATTCTCAATTTCTCACAATTCTCAATTTCTCAAGATTATCAATTTCTCACGGTTCTCAATTTCTCAAGGTTTTCAATTTATCAAGTTTCTTCAATTTCTCAAGGTTCTAAATTTCTCACGATTATCAATTTCTCACGGTTCTCAATTTTTCAATATTTTCAATTTTTCACGGTTCTCAATTTCTCAAGGTTCTCAATTTCTTAAAATTTTCAATTTCTCACGATTATCAATTTTTCACAATTCTCAATTTCTCATGGTTTTTAATTCCTCATAATTCTATATTTATCAAAGTTCTCAATTTCTTATAGCTCTCAATTTCTCACGATTTTTAATTTCTCAAGGTTCTCATTTACAATTCCTTAAAGTTCTTGATTTCTATGGATTCTCAACTTTTCCCGTAAATTCTATTCAAAAATTAATTATAAACTTAAAAATACTATTATTTTTTTTCTCGACCTCTAAATATATTTTAATATTATATATATTTAAATATTTTTTAATATAATATTTATTAAGTAAGAAACACCTAAAAAACATTATTCTTGCCCAGACACGGGTTTGAAATTAATATTTTTAACTAAAATCTTTTACATAATGGGTATTTTTATATTCATTCCATTAAGCGTAAAGCTCGCACTATTTTTACTTCTCTACAAATGATGTGAGTCAAACAATTTTCCAAACGCAACTTTATACATGTATGAATCAAATATAGTATTTAATGAAATTAATGGTAGGATTTTCCGAATGAAATTTTAAGCTAGGGATAATCATCAAACCATTAATCGATTAATAATAAGAATCACATACAGAAAGTCTAAAATAATAAGAGTCAATCATGATTGTTTTAAAAAGTTAAAACTTATTCCACAAATATATTTTATTTGTGGCTATGTCATCGTGGCTTTTCCTTTTAATTTATGCTTCATATTAATTTGAATTATCATGAATTTGAATAGTAGTTAATATCAATAAATGAATTTTTAATATATTTTTCATTTATATATTTAACCTCCTCCAATGAAAAATCATTGAGTCCACTCCTAGATAATGAAATAAATGTCAAATTTCCAGCTTGAAAGTGAAGGAATGACAATTGAGAGTCTTCCAAAAGTGCAAAGCACAAACATAGGTTGACAATTCTTAGTCCTAAAATTCCACTATGAAGAGACATGATTATTAGTTGTATTTCTAATTATATCTTTATCTTTATTATTTTAAATTATTATATATGCATGTATTATATTGTAACTTTTTATTTTAAAAAAAGAAAAATGAAGTCAACTATGCATGTCCTATCCACGTAACAATCTTTAAAGTTCTAAATTTGTCATGTACAAATGCTGGCAATAATGACCTCTTAAATAAATCTTATCATGTAATCAGGTTGGCAATAATAATTATAATAATAATAATAATAATAATAATAACAATAAAATCTAAAAACTATTTGCTCACATAAAATATCTAAAATACTATTTATATCAATGCTACACATGTCAATTATTAGGTTTATATGAAACAAAATTACTGATTTTTAAGCAATTACAATATTTAATCAAATTATTTGTGGTAGGAATTTCTAAACATTGAGTTATTATTATATAACCAATAACTCAACATCAGTATATATCATGGTCAGAGAGCGTAAGAAAAAAATAAAGAGTTAATTATCAGTGGCCGATTATAATAAATAATTTAGAGTAATATAATATTTTCAAACTAAAGATAGTTTAATATTTAATCTTCATACAAACTGATAACACTGACATCTGTGTTTTTTCTATCGACGAAAGAAGAAATATTGCAAGCAGTAATCTGACAATAAATTTTAAATTTTATTACATACATGTATATTTTCATATTTTATTTTGTCATTTTAATTTACGTAGTTTATTTCAATACTCATTTTTTTCTTTTAATTTAAGCTTTATATTATTTTGAATCATTATAAATTTTTTAAATACTATTTAAATCCAATATAATAATTTCTAATATATTTTTCATCTTATATATTTTGAACCTTCTGAAATGAAAATTACTACCTACACCCCTAGATAGTTCATGTGGATGTAAATCTGCAATAAAATAAATGGTGGCAAGGCAGAAAATTGAGAGCCTTCCAAAGTGCAAAGCATAATTTTAAAATTTTAAAGCATGAGAGATGTTATAAAGTTATATTTATTAGTTATATTTATATATTCATTTAAATTTTAAAATAACATTAATTCTCATTTAAAGTATATCTTTACATTTATACACTTATTTAATCTTTAAATTAGTTAATACATTTGTTATACTTTAATTTTTTTCTTATATTTTAAAGTCAACACACACAAAAACGAAAGAAGTCAACAATGCTATGAAGCTTATGTCCTTTTAAGGCTCCAAAATTTCCATAGACATCATATAATACCGACCAGAAAGACCTCCTAAGTTCTAACATGTAATCATGGTTTCCATTAACAATAATAATAAAAAGTCAACAAAATTATATTAACTTCGAACTTAAGGAATTTTTGTAATTGGAATTGTGAACTATCTTCAAATTTCATTTTACAAAGTTTTCATATGCCATCATGTTTTTGTTACATTATTTTCTCAAACTTCTATCTCACTCTAACAACAAAGAGTGAAAAATGCAAGAATCACTTTGTTACGTATTAAATAAATATCATAGTCATGTGTTGCAAGAATAATGAATATAATGTGTAATATATATTATATTGTAACAATAATTATAAGTAGCTTTATAGTTACATAATCTTCTTCAACTGCTTTTAACTTGAGAAATTTGGCAACTGTCCTAATTTTTATAAGGGTGTCCTAATTTTTATAATTATAAGGGTGTGTTTGGTTTAGTGTTGAAATTTTTTTTATCTTTTAATTGATTGTGAAAATCAAACACTGGTTCTGCGTTAAAAAATTAATTTTATTCAATTCTACGTTAATTTAACACATAACCTAACGCATGAAAAAAGTTTTTAAAAGTTAACTAATATTTTAATATGATTATGAAAAACCCAACCAGAAACTAAATATTTTGCTTGGTACATTCAAAAACCAAGACAACAATAGGTCTCGTATATTTAAAGATTGGATTAGATTTTTTTTCTTATTTTTCTAATAAGGGATTTATTTCTGCTTTTGAAGGAATTGACTTTTTATATTTTTTTTTAAGATTACTTCATTCAAATCCATGTGTACTGAACTAAAATTAATCAAAAAGAAGGATCAAAACGGAATACACACCTTTTCTAAAATTGATAGTAATTTGCATATTTTAATAAATACAAATTACAATACAATTAGCAGATAATATTTCACCTATTACATCCTAGTCTTTCAACGAATAAAATAATAATAATAATCATACAGACTTACTCTCTTATCATCGTTTAATCTCTCTAATAACTAAAAAAACTCACCAAAAATTATTAATTAGAATAAAAATTACAAACCCCAAAAAAAGAGTTGTTAGTGACGAATGAATATTGTATTTTCAGAACCGAGTCAACTCAGCAGATCAGTTCATCACGGAGCAACGGCCACGATTCAGAGTTCCCACTCGACACACCCACGTGGCACCGTCTCCTTAAATCCTCGAGCGTGCACAATCCAGGTACGGGTCGGTCCACGACCCGGAGAAGCTCTTCGAAGAGAGACTCGTCACAAGGAATAGCGAGAGGACCGTGGTTGCAGAAACCGTATTCCTCTTCCGCTTTCGCGAGAAGCGTCTTGAAGATCGGATGATTGAGGTAGGTGGCGCGCACGATGAACCTCCTCCGGCTGGGCCCCACGCACACCGCCACGTGTCCCGCCGGAACGTCCGACGCCGCCAGCCGCGCCTTCCTCCGCCACCGGAGAAGCATTTGCCGCACGCGCACAATGCGCCGGATTTTGCTGCAGTTCCCGGTCGTCGACGGCGACATTCTCTAACAGTCTGAAGAAAGAACAAATAAACAGAACGGAACGGAGCGTAACGGAGTTTGAGTTCGTTTTGCTTTGGAATTTGGATTTTGAAAGTTTGAAGAGTTGCGTTGAGTAGGTAGGTGGAGTGGAAGATGTGAAGGAGCGCGTGGGGTATATATGGTTTGGGCAATTCGAAATGCCAATAAAGTTTGAGATAATTACGAGATTGTGCCTGTTGCCTCCGTCGCAGTCAAGCCCATGTGGAACCCAGTGGGGTGAGTCATGTGGGCTTGGCCTAAGCCCACTAGCCCTGCTTTCTTATCTTGCATTGCAATTTTTCTATGCATTGTACTAGGTCTCCTTTTAGAAAGCTAAAACTATATCTCCACTTTTTATCCCTAACACCACCTTTTTCTCTTCTCATCAACCTTTTATTTTAATCTCATACCTTTTTTTGTCCAAATCAATTTTTAATTCGGTCACTTCAAACAATTTTGGAAACTAAGATTTTTAAAAATATATATATATATATATGTAATGTTGAAGTTTAAAAAGTATTGTACCTATCTAGAGACTAATAATCAAATAATAATGAAAATTATTTTTTGAGTTGTCTTGTTTTAGTGGGGTTCAAGTCACTATGTTAAAAGTGAAGCTGAGTGTGATGAGATGAGTCGGAGCTGAGCGATGCTTCAAAAGACAATGCAACTGTTGTGGAGATTTTTTTTAAGAGCTGTTGTCAACATAATTCATGGCACTTTGGATCCATGTTTAATAAGAGTTGAATTCATGTTTAATACATAAAATAAGAGAAAAGAGATCAATCCCATGATACACTATACACATTCCAAAGTTGTAGTTTTTAAATTTTGATAGAAAATGAAATCCGTCTTTTATACAATATTTTGATTTTCAAATTTAAAAAATAATTAATATAATTATTTTAATCAACAAAATCATATCTTTATTACATGTTATATAGTATTTTCGATTGATAATTGAGTTGAAACGTGTTAAACAGGATAAAAGAAATGGTTAAATATGTTTTTGGTCTCTCAAATTTTAGTGAATTTTGGAATTAGTCCATCTTCGAAACTTTATTCGAAACTTTATACCAATTTAGTCATTCATCTTTAGAAATGCGTAGATTTAGTCTTTCTTACTAAATTTTAAGTTTATTTGACATTTTAAACGCATTTTATGATAATATTTGAGTTAACATTGAAGCGAAAATGTGTTAAACAGTGTAAACAATTCAAATACTACCATGAAATGCACTTGGAACATTGGATAAACATAACAAAATATGGTTAAAAAGACTAAATTCACGCATTTTAAAAAATGAAGGATTAGATTGGTCAACAGTTTTAAAGAGTGATTAATTCCAAATTTTAGTGAAACTTGAGAGACCAAAAACACATTTAATCCTAAAAAAAATTCAAACATCAATTTAAAATGTCAGTTAACAAGTCAAAATAATTTAACGAATTAAATTAAGATTTTATCTATTAATTTCTAAAATTTGAAAATCAAATTTTGAGAATTTTAAGTCAAAAACAAGTTCCAATTTATCTGATGTTTCTTTAATGAAAAAAATCGCAGAAACTAGATATTGTGAATCAAAATGTCTTTTTTTTTTTTTTTTTTTTTTTTGAGTTGGAATAACAAGTAAGAACAATTAAGGCTTAACTTTGTTTGTAGTTTAAGTTACTGAACATGCTCACGTTACATGTGCTTTGCCTTAATTAATTATTATGTTTCCTCATGTCTAACATCGAGATTATGGGAACTCAAAACCTGATCTTTGTCTTCTAACTGCATTAGATCCCAACTACATAATCCTGTTGCAAAGTTTGCAGCTTTCATTATCCTACGAATTAGTCATATATTTTACTCATAATGTTGTCCATTACCAATCAAGGGCACAAAAATGGAAGTGAATGCGAATCGTTATGATTAGATTAATAGTGATAGAAACACAGTGCCTCTGGCTTTTGTGGACATCGACCAACAAGAAAACTCATTTCTCTTTGAATTGATAAATTATTTGCTTTTAGAAACCATGATTTTGATTCCAAATGGTTTAAAGTGTAATTAACAAAATAATTTAATTAACTACTCATGAAACATGAAATGGAGAGATGAAAAGAAGAATGAAAAGAAGACAAAGGCGATGAGATTCGGCGATAGCAGTGAGGTCAAATCAAATCAAATTAATAGTTAATTGCTTATTAGTAACATTAACAAAGGATTTTGAAGAAAGAGACAAACATTAGGGGACAAAATCAACTGCGATTCACTTTGTAATGTTCCATTTTCTTAATCCCATGATTTTCCTGTCCCCAGAATCGTTTTAACATAGTAATCCTGATTAGAACACCGGCATGACTGAATATTTTCGAATATATGCTGCCTCATGCATTAAAAATAAACAGAAAAAAGAAAGGAGGAAACAGTGGAGAGAGAACGTTAACGTTTTGCAATTTTTTTACTAGCGTCACCACTCTAATGTCACACGATCCAAATTCTTCGGGTTTTTTTTTTCATCAATTGTGTGATTTCTTTTTAAAAACACATCTTACTATTATTATTTTGTTAGTTGGGAACAATCAGTAGTTACTGGTAAAGAATAGTTGAACAAACATTAAATAAAAAGATATACTTCGTTATCATTTCATAATTATTATTTTAACGATAATAAAAATAATATTATTCTCATTACAATTATATTATTATTATTATAATATTATTGTAATTAAAATTACTGTGTTATTGCAAGATTGAAGTTCAAAGTTATTATAATAATTATAATAATAAAACTAAAACAGTATTTTGAGCGATAAGTTCAATTTAATTTACATAATTATTGTAAATTTGATTTTTCTACTTTTCTATTTCTTTTAAAAGTTAACATACAAAGTTTCAAACTACACCAATTAAGTAAAAGAAGGAATTCTTCCTCAATTTCTTTATTTTTTTTTTACCTTGTAAATATTTTGAATTAAATTCGGCATGTCAGCCAATTATGGTAGGAGAAAACTCAGACATCTACAAGTTCGTCTGTTGTTGACTACATTAACTTCTCACCAAAACCAAATCATGGGCCTCTTAATAATGACAAATATGAATCACGGGCCTGGCTTAACTAAACTAAAAAAAAAAATAAAGAGTCCCTTATTCTGGTTCCTCCTGCTCTTACTGGAAAGTAGTGTTATTTCTTCGAGATGGAAAATATAGTTTGAGGCTTTGAGAATTATTCATTAAGTTGATGATAAAGACCAAGAGAAAATTCATATATAGAAGATTCTTTACTTTAATATTCGAGTGATTACAAAAATTATGGAACATTTAACTATTAAATGAGAGAATTAAGTGAGGATTTCATACAAAAATAATTTCTATCTTCAAACTTTCTAGTATTAATAAGGCCTAAATAAATGTATATTGTCCTCTTTTGAGTTTAAAACTTCATCACGATTTTGACATTAACTAAACGTTTCAAACGATTTAGAGAAAAATGTGTATTCCAATTGTTAATAACCTCGAGTTTTAAAGAAATATAAGACTATTGATGTACCTGAACAAGTTATGTAAAAAACGAATAAACGTTTATATTGAAATCACTACAAGAATTCGTCTTCTAAATCTTATGAAGAATCATCTTCGTTTTTAAAATTAATTTTTCATTCTCCCTAATTGATTTAGGACTAAAAAAACAATTTAAAATATAATTTCGGATATGACAATCAATACATAAACAAACTAATTAACTAGAACAAAAAAATATATATATGATAATAAATGGCTTCTGGATATTTGTAAGCATGCACCAACCGAATATATGATAACCCCATCCTACCCTACTCTTGTACTCAAACGTATAACAAAATAATACAAATATCTTAACAAATTGGGTATTGCCTAAACAAACCAATTCCAAAGTCAAATTTGATATCACCAATGGAAGATTAAACACATATTCGGTGTTTTATAATTGCTTAAACTGAAACTCTCAATCGTTCCCGCTATACACCACCATTGGAGAAGAAAGGAGAAGCTCTTACACATAAAAGAGATTGAGGCAGCATTGTATTTTTAAAAATTAGGGGCTGCATGGGAGATCACGAGGGTGAAGGAAGAATGAGCATAAAAAAGAGCAGGCATTTCATGCAGCTGAGTAATATATAGAGCTTAGCAGAAGTGTGTGATAGACTCTTACATAATATAAGTAATTCTGTACTTAAGGTATACCCATCAAGCATATTAAATCTAGACAATATTTAGTGAAGAAATAAAATCTCATTCGAAACTTTGCAGGACTGAATTCCTTGTGCAATACGTAGAAATGATGAGATAATCCATTCAGTTACCTTTCATTCAGAGTTAAGGAGATTGTGAAGGAATCTAACTAACAATACGATTTTATTGCTACTCGCCGGAAATTTATTTGAGGAATCCACAAATTCACACCCATAGTGAATAAAACAACAGCACTTAGAATTTTAACTTCTAAACCACACAAATATTGGTCAAGCCCGAAGACTTCGGGTTGGATTAGCTCGAGAACAAATGTGGAGAAAGATAACGGCAATGCAAACCACAATTAATAAAGCACGTGGATCAAATCAAACTACTTTGTAAATAAATATACTAGTGCGTTAGCCACCTAAATAAAAGTAGAACGTTTCACATAAGACAGCTATAACTTAACGTTCCAGCAGACCACAGAAACTATTGACTCGAACTTGAACACAAGATCATAATCGGAATTAGATGAACTATTTTACTCTTTCAACTGTATAAATTATAGAAACATACGATGTAACTACAATACCAAACATGATATGATTTAATGTGTGATACATTCCAAAAACAGATAGCGTAATGGAAGAATACACTTTAAACTTCCATACACAGCACATGAAAAACAATGAGCGACTTAATTTAAGAATAAATTGCAAAAATTTTCAAAATGCATAACTATTAAGCAAATAAGACATGGTAAGCATTTAGCAATCTTGCAATATAAACATGTAAAAAAAGGCATCGTATTTATTAACAAAGCAAAAATCTTGAATATTTTTATAATGCACTAAACTCAATGCTTCAATATTGTCCAAAACTTAAACCAGAAAAAAAATGGAAGAAGACATGGTACAGTTTCTTGTCATGAATTATTTCAGTTATCTACTCCATCCTCAGAAACATAACGGCCAAGGGATCTCTCTCCTTTTCAGTGATGAGCCTTCTCCTGAGCTTTTTTATGAGACTTGGCTTTTGCCTGAAAGTAAAACAAACATGACTAAAGACCACTGCCGACAAAGAAGTTCTACAGAGCACAGTGTAATCATAACACGTAGATGTCGGAACAAGATAAAGCATCCCAAATTAAACAAATAACATGTAAAAAAATGGGCAGCATTCAGCGAATAGAATACAGTAGAAATACAACGCAAGGCACAAAACAATGCATGCCATTGAAATTGCACAAATATTACAAAATTATATAACAAAACAATAACAAATTTCAACAATTAAGAATATAAAGCCTTTTCGAAACATGGGGAGACTATTCACAATTTATCAATATCCTACACCAAAACATCAGCAAGCCACCCAACAAATTGATTCAGTAAAAGGACTAAATTTAAGTTAAGGCTGTAGATCTGGACTGAAATCAGAACTAGACACGAAAGGATCGGCAAGCCGGGGCTTTGATTAATCAAATCAACAACAACAAATCTGTAATCTTCATTCCAAAAACTTAAAATCACTTAAACAATAAAGTGTCTAAAATAACATAAAAAAACTGATTGACCCCACTGAACACGAACGCAGTGTTTAAAATCAACATGTGAACGGCAATCCAGAATTTCAGATCAACCTAGATTCATAAATATTTTTAATGTAAATCCAATCAATGTTTTTTTCTGGATCGCCGAATTTAAGTTTCAGAAATGCATACCAACCTCACTAAAAGAGGAGTCAATTATCGAATGAATTTAAAAAAAAAAAAAAAAGAAGAGAGATTCGTTAAATACCTTAAGGTACTTAAGCTTGATGCTTCCGTAAACAACACCGAAGGAGAAAGCGGAAGCTCTAGCGACCTACCAATGAATTAGGTTTTAGAGAAAATCAGCAAAAATGTTGTCACTGAATTTAGTAACTCGTATTCACGAGAAAAGAAGAGAAAACGGTAATTGGCGGCATACCAAAGCTAGGGTGCTGGCACCGGAATAAGGTCCTGGAGGAGGTGCCATTAGATTGAGTGATGTCGGCGCAGGTGTGGTGGAAGAGAGAAGAAATGAACGATGGAAGGTTACTACTCCGAACGCAGATGATGAAGAAAACAGTGCTTCACAATTACGATTATGGAACCCTAGCCGAGGTAGGACCGAAAAGAGAGGGTGACTAGTTCGCTCAATGGGCTGAGACTGAGTTCCTGCTCATAGCCCAATAGGCCAACAAATCCGTAAGCAGCCCAATTTGAATTCAGAGTCCAGACCAAACCCTTTATTAATAAAACACAAGTAGAAAAAAATGTAAAAAAAGAAAAAAAATGTCAGAAGTGGGATTTGAACCCACGCCCTCTTTCGAAGACCAGAACTTGAGTCTGGCGCCTTAGACCACTCGGCCATCCTGACTTATGAATACATAATACAATCCCAAATATTAATTGGTATGTCTATGATTTAAAATGAAAAAACCAATACAGTGTCAAACTAGGTTGTTGATTGAGACTTGGGCTAGGTTTCTGAATTTTTTATTGTTCTTTTCCCTTGATTTTTGCCTCTTAATTAGCAAAACAAAGTCAATGACATACAGCTTCAGCTCATAAGATATATAAGTTATAACCAACACAAGCCACACATAATAAATTGTTTCGATTGGTATCTTTTTCAAAATTAGATTCCTCGTTTTTTAAGTTATTTTAAGTATAAAAAGTTAACTCTCTTTAAAATTTTAATCTGGTTTTATTTGATGAATTGATCTAGCATAGTTATACTTTTGTTAAATGGAATGATTTAAGTTTAGAGAAATATTATATATTGGAAACTATAATTAATGTAGGTTAAAGCTTTATATGAATGGATTTTTAATATAGAGTTTAATGTATGTGTAGATAATACTGGTTTTATTGAAAGTGATTGTTTTCTTAATGAAAGTGATTGTTTTCTTAACTTAGTATCATGTTTATTTTGATATTTGTGTTGTGATTAACGTATTTTAAAACGTGAGAAACATATTTCAGGGCAAATACAAAGATAAATATAGATATTGTTCTGTAAATGTATTGTATATATAAGGATTTTTACTTTTTAATATTTTGAAATACTTTATGTAATATTTATTTTATAAACTCATTTGTTTGTATTTTATTATTATTATTATTATTATTACACATACACGTGGGCAAATTTCTGTTTTATAATTTGTTTTAGTTTAATGTTATTATATATTCGTCTCCGGTTTAAAAGTACATTTAATATCAACAATTTGTTCTACATAGATTTTTTTTCCTTAGTCTTTTAGTTGATTAACCTATTTAAAAAAAAATCTTTAAATAGACTTATATATCAAATCAAACTTTTAGAAAATCAAGTTCAATAATGAAACAAGCTTAGCCAATTTTTACAAAATTAATTAGAACTATTGAAATTTTTTTTGTTCCCATCCATTTCTATTACTAAAATATTACGTTAGATCGCAATGTTGCACGTAATTTTTTTTTTATCAGCAGCACGTTAATATTTAGAAAAGTACACTCATACACTAATTTCTTTTGTGTATATAAAAATATCTATCGAGAAAAGTTTATAATTTGTATAGTTCTGAACGTTTTAAATAGATAGTTTTCAAAAGTTAATTTGATTCAAACTATGAAACGATACAGAAAAGTAGTACAACAAAGATACTTAAATTATGAGACAGTTTTTCATTACATGCATTGTTTAGTTGATAATAGATGAATCACAAGTAAAATGATGAAAAAAATTCACTACAAGGCTCTTTTAATATAACACATTAATTAGTTAATAGTAGTATAATATAATAATAATAATAATAATTATTATTATTATTATTATAATAATAATAATACTATATGACGAAATTCTCTCATGGTTTACACAAATTACATTTCTATTTTTATTTTTAATTATAAAAGAGAAGTTAGAGATTTGACAAAATAAAAGTGAGTACAAATGTAGAAGGTGAAACCTATTATGACATCATAATTTGACGTGTTGTTTTAGGTTTTAAATTTCAAAATTAAATTATTTTACTTAAAAATATATAATTAAATTTAATACAAAAAATAAAGTGAAAACTCATGAAAATAAAATAACATGATAAAAGACATAGACACAAATGCATATCATTATCGTACAATAAAAATATTATCTTCTAAGCATTTTATATTTGAAATAAAAGACCGTCTCGTGATTTATTGAGTAAGAGAAAAGATTTTGTCCTTACTTCATAATTGATGGATTACATATTGTGTCTCATTGGTTTTCTCAGAATCAATCATAAGACAAACATAATATGTCCAATTTCATAACACGGGTTTTGGTAAATCAACCGAACCTATGCTTGTCCAGAGATATTGTAAAATCTCCCAAAATTTATGTTTGCCGATTAAACTTTCTTATAATATCCATAATTGCGCAAATATCAAGTTATGGTATAACATTTTAATCAGGATATTGCACAGTGTAGATTCCATGGAAAGATGTCGGTGAGGCCTCATTCTTGAATCATTGATTTTGACTTCCAGATGATAAATTGAACCATCTAGATTAACTTACTCCGAACGCCATAAAAAACTAGAACAGATCCATGACATAATGATCATTCTTTACAAAAAGAAAGTCTGAACAGTGTTTCTAAATGTCATCATAAAACAAATCATGTCCAAATAATGCTTACAATTTAATAATATATATATTATATATACTGAAATTAAATATGCTCTATAATTCAGATATAGGACAGGAATTAGAACTTGTATATGAACTTTCTGTCCGAGTTGGACAGGTAATGGGAATCAAACTTCATACCATGACAATTAAGGAAAACTTTCTGTAAATATGCGAAAATGAGTGCAATTAAACAGCAGCGAATATATAACGAACCAACCATCCAGCTACAGGAACTCCTTCCCACACTATTGTTTTATGTCGGAATTGGAGTTGCCATTACCATTCTGGTGGTGCTGCTGCTGCTGTTGCTGTTGATGTTGAAGATGAATGTTTTGTTGGGATGCAGTGGGAGGCTGCTGCTGCTGGAACATCAGAGGGTTCACAGAATGCTGGGGAATCAAACAGCTAGAACCATGTGAATCGCCACTCAGTTCAGCTGTAGCAAGCTTTAGTCTTTGAACCTCAGCAGTAAGGGCCTCATTTAGAGCTATTAAAAGAAAATAGAGGGTTAGGAATTAATCAGAAGCAATCAATGGATGATTCTGTTAGTTTCCAAACCAAAGCACACTAATGAAGACGTGTCACTTTCAAAAACTGTCATTCTTGCAAGAAATTTACATAATGAGCTTCTATGCAAAGGAATGCAGAAGCACATTCTTATCCAGCCTGATGAGTGCATATCAGGCAAATCCTAAAATGTGGATTGCTTCAATAATACTCATGTTAACTTCAACAAATATGTTGTGTAAAGAGAACGTAATTGACTTTGTTATGGCTCACACAGCATTTCTCAACTGCCCCGCGAAATTTGGACATAAATAACTGAGTAGGTCACTTATCAGCAAAGAATCGGTCATCTCCTCCGCATCCTACTATATAATTCCTACATGGCATTCCTATAATTCCATTTACTTTGAAAGCACTTCAACCGAGTTGTTCACTAGAAAGACCATAATACGATGAATATAAAGCATTTCGGATTCAGTGGCCTATTATTGTTAGAAAAATGATTAGATGATGCATTTAAAATAATTAGAGCATTATTAGCACAGTATCCGAGCCATAAAGTTCCCCTAATTTGAGAAAATGTAATAAATGGATCTGAAATGAACTAATTATTATCCCGAAAAAGATAGTTGACGAAGGCTGATGAATGATTTTTATATACGACCTTGCCCAGGAATCCCCTTTAACGAGAGTGACAAGAATGAGACTCCAAACCGCTGGATAGTAAGTCATGGTATCATATCAAGAACCAACTCGCCGCCTAAGAGTTTAAACAGTTGAGTGAAAAGTCATGATAGATTGTTATAAAAATATTACTAACAATAAAACCAGTCACCGGAAGTAGTAGTAACAGAATGAGATCATGTAAAGGCCTGGTCTTCATGCACAAAATTTACTGGAAGAAAATAAAATTGAGTATCTAACGTAAACTAAAACCCCAAATTAGATTGAGAATCAAATCTACCCAACAACTTGAAGGAGCTACGCGAACGACTTCTATACATCTATACACTACTGTCTATTTTATTGTCAATTGCATGTTGATTCCACTCCACAAGCCATCTGCTGAATCCTTTCACCCCTACTCTCGCACTCTTTCGCAAGAAGTATTCACAATGCACGTTGAGATGAAATATAATCTCAAATGTGAAGACTAGATCAACCAATACTACAAGTGAAAAATTAACTACTGACACCTAGCACAGATCAATAAAACAAAATAGAGAGAAAAATTGTAAAACTACGAATAAAAGAGCAGCAATACCATCTCGGAGCTTTGCTTGTTGTTCCATGGATTGAAGGCGAAACTTCAACTCGCTATTCTGGTTGGTGAGTCCAGCAGAATCTCTCTGCGTTCACATAATTAGGACGAATTGAATCAAATTAGAAAGTAAAGCCATGATGGTGACAGCACTAATCATTAAATTACCAAGAAAAACAGGTTAGGCTCCCACCTGTAAAAGAGTAAGTTGTGCAGATAGTGTGGTGGCTTCCGTCTGAAGTGTCTGAACCTTATGTTCAAGCTCTGATATGTACCGCATCTTCCGCTCTTTGGACCGTGCAGCCGATTGCCGGTTGGCCAAAATCCTGAAAATCACCCCAAAACCTAATCAATCAGTCAACTGGTGACATGGACCATTTATGTTAGTATGTTTACTAGGTAATGGTTCAACATCAACACCTTTTTGCACGCTTTGGATCGGTCAGGGCAATCTCAGCAAGTTTTTCATTGGCCATAATTTTCTTCAATTCAGGCCCACTAAACTCCCCATTTCCAAACTCCAAGCTGAAGGCCGATGAATTGCCATCAACTCCACCAGCAGGCGAAAGCAAACCAGTTCTCGGCCCCGGCGACGGTGGCAGCTTCGGCGACTCATCACCAAAGTTCAACTTCGAAATGAAACTATCCATGGACACACTCCTATAGTGCCTGGTGGTGGGTGCAATCTCCCCACCCGCACTCCTCTTCATCCCTTCCCTCTTCTCACTCCCTCCCTGCCTCACCGCACCATCCCCACTCTCATTAACACTGCTCTCAGCTTCATTATCGCTGCTGTCACCACCATTAGTCTTGGTCCCACTCGCTCTACTATCCAAATCATCACGGTTTTCAGTCCCGTTTTTGTCATCGGTTCCAGAAGAGTTCAACGCATCAAAGCTATCTAAATTCATGTAAGCAGAGAAAAGATCATCCACAACTTCCCCTTCCGGGGATTTCTTCTCCCCGGATCCCTCTACATTACTGTGGTCAACACCCCTGTCCCACGGTGTTTCTCTTTTGACCAACTGAGCAGGTTTCGCCAAAACGGGGTTTTCTCTGCCCCGGAGAGGAATAAGCGGTGGCGAAGATTGCAAAACGGTGGAAAACCCAAACGGAATATCACTGTTAGAGCGTCTGTGCGCTTTGCGAGGGGGTAAAGGTAAATTGCTGTTGGTTGAGGTGTTGAGTGTTCTGGCGAAAGGCGAGGGTGGCAAGAGAGAATGAGAAGTGACGTCACGATCTTCCATGGACACGTCAGCAGCTTCTGAGACGGACGTAGAGGAGGAGTCTCGGAAGGGGGAAGGGCTGAGAGGAGGAAGGGAATCGAGGGAGAAGAAGGAAGGTTGCGAGAGTGATCGCGTGTGGGTGGGTGTAGGGGAAATGTTGTGCGACCCCATTTGCTGCTGACGCGTCACCGGGATCTGAGAGTAGGGCGAAATGGGCGGGATCTGGTGCGGGTGCGAAGGTGGTATACCCGCGCGCTTGTTACTGTTCCCACCGTCGAACTGATGCTGATGCTGATGCCTGGCGCGCATTTGCGAGGGATTGAACTGCGGGATGCTGAGTTGCTCCATGTTCAACGGCTGCTTCAGAAACGAAGAAGAACAGTGAAGCCTCTGCATCATGTCATTGGTGGCTTCTTCATTTTCACCCATTCTGCTTCACCTTCAAATTCCACTTCCAATCAAAATCTGCAACCGCACACCACAATAACAACAATCATCATCATCACAATTGAAGTAACTGAGATAGAGTGAGTTACGAAATTATCATCATCATCGTCATCGTGATTCACTGATTCATTACCTTGGCAGTGTTCATCTAGAATAGGAAATGGTGAAGAGGCGAATTCAATTGAATTGATTAATAATAGCAGCGTCGGTCTTCGAAGTGTTAACTTTGTCTGACGGAAATGCCGAAGGAGCAGGCGCTTATCTCTCCAAGATTCACTCTCTCTCTCTCTCTCTCCAACAAGAGCAACAACGAGAAGAAAAAAAAAAAGCTTTGTGTTTCTCTCTCTGCTTTCTCTCTCTACATCCACGACGATGACTACTACACGGATTTCATGACTCCTACGCGTGAATTTAATTTAATAAGCATTTCATTTCGCCCCAATTTGCATTTCGCCCGCATTTCAATTTCATTCCGACCTCATTTTGTTTTCTCATACACCAGGTTTTTCTTCCCCCTTGTCTCCGCAGCTTATTTAGCCACTCTTTACCCAATCCACGATGTCTTTTTTTTCTTCTTTTTTTTTTTTTCTTCTCTACAGTTCGTAAAAATCTGTTTCAAGACACAAAACAACGTTCGATTGAACTCGTCTTTTAATAATCTTTCTTTTTTCCTTTCCTTTTCATTAAATTATTCAGATATTTGCCTGAATTCACGTTTTACTTAATGAGGCTGCTAAGCAACGAAAAAGGAAAGCGCGCACGGTATTGGTCAGTTTATTAAATTATCCCTTTTATTATTTTATTTAAAAAAAATACTTTATTTCTTTTTCCGGAAAGAGTTTAATCACACTACTCTTCCTTCGTTCGGGGCTTTAATTTGCAATTTTAAGATGAGATTTTGATGTTTTTTAACTTTGGTATATAATAAATCAACAAAAGTATCTAATTTGACATGGACGGGGCATAAAGATTTGTTCAGATTCTCATTCCTATGATTCTGTCTGATCTTAACAAAAATACTCTTTAAGTTTACATAACTAGTTGGGATATAAATATATGATGACAAGAAGAAGAAAACAAGTTGTGTGGACACTGAAAAAAGATAAAAATTCGATGGCAAAATTTGGTATCAACATAAATCATGGGTGTAGGATTTTCTACCCTGTCCAATATCAGTGATACAAAATTGGTAAACAGTGAGATATAAAATAGACATTGAAAAAAGAGATAAACTTGTACATCATGGGCCACACTCATGGACTGTTTAACAGCCCATTATTACTGAACTCACCTGTGGGTTCCATAACATCATCGTTGTTGCCCTAGGTTAGACGAGGATTGTTGTCAAAATTTGGATTTGTTGAACGGTGGATGAGTCTTGGCCATGGAGGTTATATATCGGGAAAATTGAAATTTTATTTTTGTGAATTTTACATACATGCAGAATTTTAAATGTTTTATCGTAAAATATAATATTTCGATAAGTTTTTAAAGTTTTTAAATTTTACAATTTTATAAAAATAATTAGATTGTTTAAAATCAAATCATTTCAAATTTTATTTTAAAACACAACAATTTTAAATCATTTTTATTATTAAATGTATTTATATAGATTTTTAATGTTTTTAAAAGTTATTGACTTGGCTAAAACCTTAACATTATTGTTATAATTAATTTTCAATTGATATTGATTAAATTCTGTTTATTAATATTTTGATAAAAAATACTTTTTTATTTAAATAAATAAAAAATAAAATGTTGATTATTTTTATTTTTCTGACTATTTGACAAATGTAAACTATAAATTATTAATTGATATATGTTAATTTTAATTGTTATTAGTGTTTATTGTGCTTCTTTATCACAGATGTCAATGTTATTCTTTCTTAATAATTTATTTTATATTTTTTTTAGTGAAGATTTGGAATTTTTTAAACCAATATTAATTATAATTATGTTATTAATATCAAATGAAAAATATCTTTCAATTGATATTAATAAAAGGACAACAAAAGAAAATACTAAAAAAGACAACACTAATAATTTTGGTGAATGTTAATATAAATAGTTGTGAACAATGTAAGTTAAAAATAAGAGGTTTTATCAATTAGAAAAAGTATTAATATTGACAAAAACTGTAACATCCCATTTAATAGTCTGTCATACTATCAAACAAAACATTATATCGTGATTAAACATAGTAGATAGTGAGGTAATGGCCTTACGCCCAAAGTATAAGTATCTAGTACAGTCCTCCACGCTACTACGTCCATACCACATACATACACCATGTAAGAATAGGTACGAAGAACACTAAACTACACCCAAAACCTCAAAATATACAACGGGAATCTAACTACAATTGGCACTCCTTGTTAGGCTCCACTCCTACTCACGAGGGGTATCTCCATCTGGTTTCCTCTCTGCTCCCACCAAACATAGGTGATCATTGCAAAAGGTAATATGCAAAAGCAGACAACACAACAAGAAGGGTAAGCTAACAGAAAGAAACAACATCAATGCACTTCACAAATTTTAAATGTCATTTATAACATACAATTCAATCATAAATCATAGACTCAATATCCGGATTGTGTAAGAGACGTTGGAGCTCTTGGTGGCTTGCGCCTGTAACGGTTCCCAAACTCTGCAGAGTCTGGACACAAGGGGTATTCACCCGACCGTTCCCAGGGTAAGTCCCCTAACTTGATCGAGTCCGACGACGAGGACCTCCTGCTACTCCTCACGACATAATCCATTATACTCTATCTGAGCTTGAATGATTATTGGAGTTTCAGGATACCAACCATTATAGATTCCTTGCATCCTTACACACACTACAATTTCCACTTGGATTTTCCCCTTGAAATTCCATTCAAACTTCATCTCTTCATACTTATAAACATCCAATTAAATCATTCAATACATAAATGGTAGCATTCCAATCATACAGAGTCTAAATTGCACAAAGATGCTTTAAAACATATATTTTTACCAAGGAAAACAGGTTTGAAGCACTACTACTGCAGTACCTCTCGCTCAGGCTAGAAAGTCTAGCCTAGGCGAGGGGTTATCTCGCTCAGGCAAGTCAGTCTCGCCTAGGCGAGACACTAACAGTGGCAAAAAGAGAACACTGGGCGAACCCTCGCTCATGCTAGGTTGGTTCGCCCAGGCGAGATCGTTATCTCGCTCAGGCGACCCCAACTCGCCTAGGCGAGACTTCGCGCAGGAACAGGGGTGCGTTTCATGGCATTTTCGCTCAGGCGAGCGTTACTCGCCTAGGCGAAAATATCAGGTCACGAATCTGTTTCTTCATACAACAAACCAGTTTTCCTTTAGCACCATTCAATTACTCATCGATTCACACAATTTCAAACGCCAAATCCATAAATCAAACATGCAATTCAAGCTTTTTCATGGATTATCTAGGAAATTTAAAGAAAGGGTTAGCTTCCCTTACCTTCCCACAACAAAGCCCAAGCAAGATCAGCTTTCAACAGAAGAACGGTACCATTACAGCACTTAAGGAGCTGAAAGGGAATTCTAGACATGAGTATATTCCCTAATTTCGACCCAACCATTTAAAGACCCTAAATTCAGAAAGAAGGAAGGTGAACTGAGGAAATTGAAATTCAACTTACGCGTAAGGATGGATCGAACAGCTTGGGGAGGAGGTTCTGTGGTGATCTCAGGTTGTGTTGTTGTTGCTGAAAGAATGAAAACAAGATTTAGGGACTGAATTGGGAATCTGAACTTCTTTGGTGGTTAGAGAGAAGGAGGAGAATTTGTGCAGCAGAGAGGTGTAGGTGAGTGGAGCATAATATCAGTGTGTGTTGGCAGAGAGTGCTCTTAGAAAGGGGGAAAATAAAAAAAGGTTCTCAAAAAACAAAATAATTATTTAGTATAAAGTATTAGTATTTTTTAAGAATTAACAATAGTTTTTTATATTTAAATGGAGTTCGATACAAACAATGGTTTCATTGCATATAATGATTTCGGTATATATAATGGCTACACTACACATGTTTAGAAGCTTACTAAAGATAATTTAAACACCACTTTTTCTTCTCAATTATTTACATTTTTAAGTTTACAATACCTCGAATATAGCAAATTATCTTAAAGGTATTATGTTAACGAAATTAAAGTTTGAATAATAGTATAATATGTTATTCTTCGATCACCATTATTTTGATCTTAATATTATTAAGAAAATACGGTTAAAGTCAATCACCACATCCTATATTGTTTATTTTAAAATTTTTATATATATATATATATATATATATATATATATATATATATATATATTTTTTTTTTCTTTATAATAAGTCTTCGGAATTTGAAAGATAACAAAATATTTAATCTATGTTTAACTTTAACATCAATTTTTACATGATGTAAAATTATTGAATATAGGAGAAGATAATTTGTTTAAATGATGACGTGTAATCTATAAACTCTCACGACATCTCTTATAAAAAGATCACATGTAAAAGTTAATTACATGATGAATTAATGTAATATTTTAATATTTAGTCAACAAAAAAGTTATAAGATGCTATGAATGCAAATTATTAATTTAATTCCAAAATAGGCTCCCCAATAGAAAATCAAAACATTAGGCATTAGAAAAATCAAGTTCATTTTGATACATGAGAAATGTAGGTTAACTTTATCACTAAAAACATTTTTTATACTATTATTTTTTAAAATTATTTTATATAAATAAAAGATTAAATACATTTTCTTTAATAAAATTGTACTTTATATTTGTTTTTAAATAGGTACCAATTTTATCTTTACACTTTACAAACTCATGTAAAATTGACTACGCCCACCACATTCAATAACCGGTGTCAAGACCATTCCTGTCACTACCAAAGAGTTACAATGGGGGAAGAGAAAAAAGTTGCAGAGAGAAGAATTAATAGTTTTTTTTTTTTCTATTTATAAAGTGTATGCATAAAGTTGGGACATATCTTGAAACATGGAGAAAATAAAATTTTAGTAATTATTTTGGGATAAAAAAATGGAGAATGGTATCATTATTTTTATATTGAAAGATAAAATAATTAAATACAGTAATTAAAATAATATAAATATACATAATAAATTTTATAATAACAAAAATGTCTTTTTTAAAATTTTTAGACAATAACTTACTATTATAAAACAAGGACTTTGAAAATTTTAAGGTCTTTACTAAAAAAAATTCAATTAAATCTCAAATTGACACTTTAATTATTTTTTTTATAACATTTTTAGATGTTTAACACTAATTTTTTTGTTGGTTTGTCTATTAATTTATACTTTCTTATGTTGTTTTTTTTTTTTTTCTTTTTAAATTTTTAATATTATTTTTTTTTTTTGTTTTTTTGTTTTTTTAAATTTTTTTATATTTAATTTTTTAGCAACATTAAAATATAGTTATTTTATTATTTAATTAGTTTTTAACTTTTATTTGTAAACATTAAATACACATGTATGATATTTATGAACATTTTTGTCCTTTAAAAAAAATAAAATTATATTAATGATTATTAAGTCAAAGTTTATTTAATATCACACTTATCTATATACTTTTATAAGATTCAATGTATATTAATTATTTTTAACCAATGTCCTTAGGATACTGGTCAGCAAAACCTTAAAAAATTAAAAAAATATATTTACCGTAATTATAGTATTCTTCATCGGATAACATTCCAAAATCACACATTTTAATGACACATTAATTTTGCTACTCATAGCCAATTTTATCTTTGATTTTGGACAGAAGAAAGAATGAGAACAAATACAGGTTAAATAAAGACAAAGGTGACCTTTTAAAATGAAAATAAATTGTGTTTCCTTATTTCTAAACATGGGTTCAAATGGAGATCTCATAAAATTTAGAAAAAAAAAAAGTGAATTTATGTTATATAAGTGAGATAAATCTATTTTATAAGTCAATTTTATAATAATTAAATTTAAATTATGTTGATATGATATTAAAATACATGCTCACAAATACATGTTAATAAAATTATATGACATCTAATATCATACACAAATAATTAATTTTACACATAAAATGTTTAAATATTATATGAAAATACATTTTTTATTTTTATTTTATGTTAATTTATTTTACAAAAAAAGATAGACTAATTCCATCTGCTATAGAAATCTACTTTAACACCTCTATTACAAGTAAAACAAAATTTATTTTAATTGATTTGGTGATATGAATTAGATCTAAAATGAATATTGGATCATCGTAATTAATTAAGAAGGAAGATATAGATGGCACGTGTGAGAAAAAGAAAACCGGACGGCAAAGTACAAGGATGATAACTGTAGAATTTCGCGAAGAATAAAATAAAAATTGATGATTTGAATGTTTGAAAAATGGAGGAAGAAAGAATGAGTCGGCAGTGAAGGAGAAAGAAGAAGACGATAGGTTGATAAGTGTACAGTGTAATTTAAGCCATAGTAATCATGAAACCAATCGTCGGCACCAAATCCTTCTTAATCATTAACCTTTATGCTGCCTTTTGGTAAGTGCCCAGATTCATTCCAAACACTACCAAAATCATTTCACTCAGATTTTTAATGTCATTGAACCATCGATTCCATTGTCAATAATTTTTTCTTCTTAGTTTTACTAGAAATCTCAAAAATTGTAATTCGATCTACTCGACTTCTGTCACAAAATAATTGTGTAATTTGTAGCAATCTTATCTTTTAACAATAGTCAGTATCAAGCACTTATCACCCTCTAAAATTTATAATCATTAGTTAGAACATAACTTTTTTTATTTAAAAGTATAACAGTCCAAACATTACACGATTTGGTTGTGATCCAACTTTCATCAATTAAGATACATCTAAATTCACTTAATCTGTATCACAAGAGAATTGATATCACATATAATATTTTTCTCCTTGACAATTGTTTCATTAAGAATTTTATTTTTGAACCGAGACTCAATTCAAATAACCCACACTTCAACAATACATATAACTCCTTTTAATCCATGAAATTTACAGGTATCACTCAAAATTTAATCAAATTATATAATATATTTTTTCATTTATATAGAATTTCCTCACTTGAAATGTTATTTACTTACGTAAGAACAGATAATAAAGAAGAAGTTCCTGTACGAATACTATATAAGCATATATGATTTAGTATTAATCAACAAATTATTTGAATGATTGTTATTAGTCATAAGATGTAAAATATGAGATAATTACAGTACCATCATCTAAAACGGCTATGCAATCTTTATGATTACTAAAAGGTATTTATGTAAACCATTGCTATGTTTATAATTTTTCCACTCATTCTTATTTTTCTTTATTTTCTAATATATTTGTTCTATTTTTTCCTTTTGCCAAACGGAATATTAATGCAAAAATAAAAAATTAGTTAAATATGAACAATGTTAAACGGTAACGTAGACGGTATACATCTTAACATCATGTACAATTTTTTAAAGAAAAAATGTTAATGATAAGAACTATTATAATAAAAAAAAACATTTTTCTTTTATTTAAACACCTTTGTTGGCGGCATAGTTAAGTGGTAGATGTGAATCAATTAGAAATCAGGTAATAACAATCATGGCCGCAGAGTTAGAAAATAATAATTAATGCTTTTTAAGCCATTATATGGTGGTAGAGTTTAGTTGAAATAATCACTGGAGTCATCACGTTTCAAAACTAATTTATTTATATATTTTATTAATATTTATAGTTATATCTAAAACTGACATTTTTTTTAAACTTTAGAAAATAATTTCAAATAGCCATCATAAAATAATTTTTATATTAAACCTTTTTCCTATCATTAGTTACTCATTTAACTTTTTGATAATGTAAATTTTATTTTATTTTTTTAAAATATTTTTTTAGTCCTCTAAATCTTATTAAAATTCAAGTTTCCTAGTTTTTATTTGGTTTAATTTAATCTTTTTAATCTTATAAAATGGTTCAATTAATTTTTATTAGATTGACGCTAGATTTTCATTAAAATTAATATTATCAAATCACTTTATTTAGAAAGAAAATATATAATTGAATCAGTTGAAAGAAATAAATGACTAAATTAAATCAAATAAAAATGAGAGATTTAATTAAATTTTTCATGAAAATTAGATATCAAATTAAGATTTTAACCTTTTCTTTCATTTTTTTTTGGTATTTAGTCTTTGTAATTACTTTCTTAATTTTTTTTTTAATCGAAAGTGAGGGAATGTAATGGAAGCAAAACACTTAGATAATCAAAATTTACAGTAACAACAACGGCATAATTTTATTTGGTTTGTAAGAAAATTTATATAAGCATTGCTAGAGATAGCTTTCACCAACCCTTCTTTTTACTATTTTTAAGAATCATAATATTCAAAAATAATAATTTACAAATTTTGAAAAAAACCCCTCCCACATCACGTGACCCTGGCCCATGCTATTAGCAATAATAATAATAACAGGGCCCGCAACTTAAACAGCCCATGCCCGAGTAAAACAAGACGAAGAATTCAAAAAGGGCCTTATCCACTTTTTAAAATCACAGGGCCCAACAATGACCCATCGCAATAACATCCATCTTATTTGAAAATGATACCTTCCTTTGTACCTCAGCAAACTAAACCTGCCATCTCAAATACGACGTCGCACTATGTGTACTTGTACCTTCTAGTTCTGATGTAGACCCAAAGAATGAGTGGCAATAATAGTAAATGATAAGATTGTTGAATTTTGTATAACCGGTTTAAATATAAATTAAAATTAATCTTTAATTAGTTAATGTAGTACTTCTTCGTGTTTAAATTTAAAACAGATATTTTAATTATACAATTTGAGAATATTTAACTCAGTTTTTTTTAGTACTGTTAACACATGCGTTTACATAGTTAAACATTATATATGTGTTTTTTGTAGATTTCTTACCTACTACTCTGTGTTCTAATAATTAAACATTCTATTCAGATGTTTACTTGTTTAAAAAAAAAAATTAACAGATAAAATACAATTAAAGAAAAGATTAAAAAAGAAAATAATTTAGGACGTTCGTGTCAAACTAAGGAAAGGCTTCTGCGATGAGTTTTCACTCACCGTTCTGATGGTGCCATAGGTCAACACCGTTTCCACTTTAATCCAACACAAACATTCTTCAATCTCTCTCTCGTGCTTATTATATCATCGTATTCATTCATAGTTACTATTCATTCAAGAAGAGGATCGAAAACGAAAATGAAACGAAATTGAAATTGAAATTGAAATGAAACATTGTAGCGAGATCCCTAATCCTTCCCTTCACGCACCATAGATTTTTGGTGATTCTTCACCCACGCTTCGTATCTATCTCGCATTATAAATCGACGCAGAAACCATGCTTCTGCAGAACCAATCAATGGAGGAGCTTCTCGTTCAATTTCTGAGAGCGGCATGGCTCGCTGCAACGTTACCAATCGTAATCGCGTCCTTTTCGATTCCCAATCTAAGCTTCCTCCGCCGCACCTTGATTGGCCTCGCCGGGCGAGGCAAAATCATGCAATCCTCCCAAGTAAGGCCACTTTTATGCGGTTTCCATTTTCATCCCACGCTCTCGAAATTTCTCATCACGAACGCAATTTTCTTTGTCAGCAGAAATTCACGATTCCTCAGAGGCTGTTTTTTCACTTCTACCTGGTGGCTTTTTTGTGGACCACGTTGCTGCTTGTCGCGACTTGGGCGTACGCGTACCGCATGGTGCCGGTTGTAGCGGAACCGTTTTCGTATTCTACTATCACCAGCTTCTTGACGGGTGGTTCCACCATAAGAGCCGATTCGCATAAAGTGAAGCAGGGGTATGCGGCGTGGGAAGCGGTTTCTCTGCTTTTGCTGATGGAATTTCACGTCCTCCGCCGACTCTTTGAAAGCATTCACGTCTTTGACTACAGCCCTTCTGCCCGCATGCATGTCATTGGTTATTTCACTGGATTGTTGTGAGTTTTTTTCTATTGATTTTTTTTTATCTGTTTCACTTGCATTTGTTTCTTTTGAAGTTTGGAAGTTGTTTTTACCGTGCTGAATTGAGAATTTCTGTGAAGTCTGTTACTTCCTTTTATACTTCGTTGGGTGAATAATTCTTAATTCTTGATTGATTGGTCTAAAATTGCAAGGGGGACTTGTAAACTTAGTCGATTCGGCCAATACAATTTCTGAAATGCATAGGTCACTGAATTATTTGTCAAGAAATATGAGTAATTCACTCTTTAAATTTATCTTTCTGACACTTTCTCCATAGGTGAAATTCAGGTGGTCTCACCAAATATGCGGTTTCCATTCCCCGTTTTGGGGCTCCCATTTCTAAATTAGTAGGACCATGCGAGTTTCATCTGATAAGAGTGTCTCAATGGAAAATGTTAGAGAACATGATGCTATCGGGTTTGACGGTTTAAAGTCTTGTTCTTAACATAAGTCATGACATGTCATGAAAATATGACATAGGTTAAAGTATAATGTTGTTTCCAGGGATATTCAAGTTTGAGTTTGGCTTTCATCATATTGCATTTCTTGAATCAAATTTTATGAGGATGAGCATGACGTAGTGCTTGGAAAATAATGTTGTAGTTGCCATTGCTCTTTGAATGTTTAGCATGAGCTGAGAGAAGTAGAACATGCATATTTAAATACTTCTTCATTATAGAAGACTTTGTTTAAAACGGTCATTTACTCTTTTCTGAACTTTTGTTGTTGTGTTACATAAACTTTGTAAAATTTATTTCCTGAAAAGATTTCCCCATTTTTATTTGGAAAAACTTGTGTCTTGTATATCTGAAGTTATAAAGATATCTTTCATATCCAATACAATATTTATGATTGTTTTAACAGAACAGGTCTAATCGACATTTGGACTGTCTGTATATTTGATGTTGTTGACAAATATAGTCTGATCGTTAAATCTTTAATTCATACATTTGATCTACCATAATGCATTGAAATAAAAACAAGTGCAAGATGTGGAAAGTAGCTGATGATTTCAATTGAGAGTGATTAATCACATTTATTTTCTCACTTGAGAATTAAGTGTTAGTTATATGCTTGGCCTAGATTGATTTGAAGTACTAGTATTACTTGTTGATGTGCAATCTAAAATAAATTCATTCTTTCTGGTTATTTGAAGTGAGAAGGTCCACACCTATGTTTTTAGAACACTATATACATGAAGACTGATTGCGTAATTTCCTGTATTTGTACCTTTTAGTTATCACTGGTTGTTCTCCAGAAGATAATAAAACAAAGAGGATTGATTTATTATTTTTCTGAAGCTAGTTTCTACATAGCAGCACCACTATCGCTGTGTGGTGATTGTGCAGTTGAGGTGTTTAACTTCGTAGCAAATCTAGTGACCGAGTTCATTGTCAAGGGCAAGAATCAGATGCAAGTAACAGAGTTAGACATCTGGCAGGTTTTAAATCCTCTTATCAGACTTGGGTGGAAGCATTGGATTGCTGGAGCTGTTTTCTTATGGGGTTGGATTCATCAATACCACTGCCATAAGATTCTTGTATGCATCTACTTGTTAGACTGTACTTTTTAGACCTCTAAGTCCTTGATTTTAAGACTTTTTTTATCTTCATGGCTTCTAATTGCTATTTATTTTCATCTCACTGATATAGAATTATACTAATGCTACCAAGTCACAATAGATGATAAATTTAGCGTCAGAAATTAAATATCTATAGTTTTCTTCATTTGCTCTGCATGTGGATCTTTGTTTGACATTTTGTAAACTAATATACAAATGATTATTTAAAATGAAATTTTGGAGTTTGAAGCAAATATGTCAATTTCGTAACGAGGTAGACTAGGTTATCTTAATATTGTTACATTCAATTATCGTGAGGCTGAGTTTTATATTGGCAGGGTTCTCTACGACATTCCGCAGAGGAAGAGGAATATGTAATTCCTCATGGTGATTGGTTTGAAATCGTCTCCTCTCCACATTATCTCTCTGAGATTGTAAGCCTCTTTCTGTCTTTTTTATATCTGTCTTTTATAACTTGTACTTATGTGACTGATATGAAAAGCCTAATATTTGATAATGATGAAGGTTATATACGCTAGTTTTGTGGTCGCAACTGGAGGATGCAACCTAACAATCTGGTTACTTTTTGCTTTTGTGGTAATATTTCTTTTGCAGTTTTTGCAAGGTTTTAATATTTTAAACAAATTATCTTCTGTTTTTTCATTTGCTTTTGGCATATTTCTTTTATAGGTGGCAAATCTGTCATTTGCAGCTGTGGAAACACATAAATGGTATCGTCAGAAATTTAAAGATTATCCAAGTAATCGATTTGCTATAATTCCATTTCTTCTGTGAGACTATGAGCAATGTGTAATTATCACAATTGATCTCAGCAAAGAACTTTACTATTTCTCAAGTTGTACTTGTTTAGATCAAGCTTTTTTAGTGTAGGTAAGCTTATACTGGAATTACCGAGATAACTTTTGGCTCTCTTTTTGGTGTAAAAATAAACATTCAGAGTCAGAGTCGATCCTATTTTACTTTTACCACCTAAGTAAACCCTAAATAGATATGATTTGCATTCATTATGGAGTTTTCAGAAAATTCTGGTCATGTAAAATACTCATCGGTTGCTGATAACTTTCGCGGTGACAATATTATTGGTTGAAATATTCTTTTCTATGTTTATCAAATTACAAATCTCAGGAGGACAACTTGCATAACTTTGTATACAAATATAATTTTTGATCCTGAAATAACCATGGTTAATACTGTTATGGTTGTGTGGTTAGCCAAGTTATTCTATACATCATTGTCATGGTAATTAATTACAACTAGGAATGCGAATTTAGACTTAGACAAATTTTCTTTCAATTAAAAGTTAATAGCCTTCGAACTCCCTTGATGGCATCATTAGCCCTCTTCAAAGTAAATTTATACGTGGTGGGAGTATTACTGATGATCTTATTTTGGTTGAGGAGATTGTTTATTTCATGCACAAAAGTAACAGCAATAACGGTTTTGCAGTCTTAAAAATTAATCTTGATGAAACTTATAACATGTTACAGTGGGATTTTATGTTGAGGTCAGAGATGGTATAATTGTGTTTTTTATATTTCAGAAACTTATGAATTAAATGTTGACATGTCCAAAGATGAGGGCTCCTAAATAAAACGGAACATAAAAAGGAAGCGAGCAAATGGGCAAACAAATTAACTAAAATTATTCAGAAATCTCCCTTAATTAGTCCACGAAAAATTCAATGGGCTAAAAAGATAAATATTTGAACCATCGGAAAAAAGAGTTTACATGATAAAATCAATGGACTACCAAGGAGCCTGAAGCTTATATCATCTCTGAATGTTAATGCAAGTCTCAAGATCCATCGGCCAGTGCGTTTTTGCATATTTGGAAGATCATGATGCATTCTTAGGAACGGTATTCTCATGCATACAGATTTATGCCCCAAAACACAGCTGGTTGATTAGTTCGATATGCTTTATCTAGATTTCCAATGAGCTTCAGGTCCTCTTTAGACAACTCAAAATCAAAAACCTGAAAGTTTTCTTTCAACCTCTCCACTTTTGACGATTTAGGAATGACCACAGTGTTCCTCTGAATGCCCCAGCGAAGAGCAATCTGGGCAGCAGTCTTTTTGTATTTTTCAGCCAGACCCTGAAATCAAAGAAAATGGTACAACAACCTCCTCAAATTAATCAACTCCGTGAAACTGTTTTTTCATACACAATTGGTAGTTTGTTAATAACATTGTGCTCGGAAACTAGTATTCACCACTTACTTTGAAAACTTGGTCATCCAAACATGAAACTGTACCAAACCATTCAGAATTTGCAGCACCACCTCCTAATGGAGTGTGTGCAGTGACACAAATCCCATGCTTCTGACAAAACTTGACGAGAGATTCGCGCTGGAAGTATGGATGAGTTTCAATCTGATTTACAGCAGGTTTTATCTTGGAATATGCTAAGCAATCTCTTGTCAGAAAGATATCATAGTTGCTGCAAATAACATTTTTGTAAGAATGCAATTTCAATAAAAAGAATCAAGCATTTCTCTAGTTAATACTATGAACATCTAGACCATTAAATCAAACACAGATGGGTTATCCAATACATTCCTCTTTCATCATGGTACAAAAGTCTAACAGAAATCAATTTAAATAAAGTCTTATTAATCTAGCTAAGGGTTACCTGAAATATGAGACAAGGGTGAACAAAGCAGAACGATGGAGATCCAAAAATCAGATTCATATCACAGCATATAAAGATGGATAATGCAAAGAGACTTGGCTGCAAGTCTTTAATCATCCACCAACAATATAAACTTTCAAGCAGGAGCAGGAAAGTGCATTTAAAATCATGCGACTAAGAACTAATGAGAGGCTGTGAAGATATCAATCTTTCTGAACTTGACAAGGATCTTTGTTTTATCTTTCTTCATTCTGGATTTTACTGTTTCTATATAACTGGACAAAACTTGCCCATAAAGGCTAGTAATTTTATTTTGGGGGCATCTACTAGAACATAGCAAAATTCTTTTGCATAACCAAATTGCACCTGATCCCTATGCTGCGAACTAAACCGGATGAAACAAGATCCTCCATCGCATGCCAGGTAGTTTCCAGGGATATGGTGGTATCTATATCCAGGACTCCATCATCATCCAAAGTACTAGAAGTATTACCAACCCCTGAATGTGTGCAATATGCGAAAATTATATTAGAAGGCATTCAAATGTGCATGAAAGCACTGGTAAAAATCCCAAACAAAATACCATGATTTGAGCTAATTTTGTAAAGTAGCCAGCTACACTATCACAGAATAACAAAGCAGAAGCAATCATATATATGTCTGAACTGGTTTGTATGGAATTGAAGCTCATCTGTGTTTTCAGTGTAATGTTCAAACACTGATGACTCCTTTAACAGTGATGGTTATAGTTGTAACCATCATACACAGAAAGATAAATTAAAGGAAAAGGACATACCAGTATGCCTTACGGCAACAGGAAAATGAACAAGATACAAGTCTAGATATGTTAACTGAAGCTTCTTGAGACTGTCTTTACATGCCTCAAGAACGTGTCCATGATCGGAATTCCAAAGCTAAAAGCACATTCAAAAGCAAAGGGTAAGACTGTAATTATCTGAATCAGAACAATTATCATTACCAGACAAATCACGAACATGAATTACTACGAAACTAACTAACCTTGGTGGTAATGAAAAGGTCCTCCCTCTTCACAAGGCCACTATCAAGAGCCTCCTTAAGCGCCTCTCCAACTTCTGCTTCGTTCTTGTAATCAGCTGCAACAACGCATCCAAATCTCGTCAACTACCTTATGCTAATCCACGCATCACTACGTAAACGCATCAACTAAAACTTATGCTTTGACATTAATTAATCAACAGGTTTTGGTAAAAGGGATAAAAGGAGAATATTCAGAAAGAAAAAAGTAACTTTTAATCATTATCCATTTTGGGAACGACTAATCGTTTTAATAATTTAAACTGCACATAAAGAACATCGCCCGCGTGCATTTTGGATTCGATTTGAACGCTGTTCATACCGTAAAAAAATGCCTAAGAAGGTAGAAGATTCGAAAGTAGATTAAGAAGCGCAAGAAATATGCCAAATTTGGAACACTAGAATACCAGCGCAATCGAAATGGCGATAACCAATTTTGATGGAATTGAGAATTATTTCTTTGATTGCTTTTCCTTCCATGCGCCATACACCCAGTCCAATGATGGGCATCTTGAAGCCACTGTTGAGCGTAATTGCCATGATTTTCTTCTCTTCCTGCTCCACTCACCTCTGCTACAACTACTTCATGCATTTTACTGTGATCTCTTATGCTACAAGTTTGGGCCACAATGCGGGTAAAAGCCCAAGCCTATTATGATAGTGGAAAAGCACGATGTTATGACAACTGGACTGAACCGGTTAAATTCGGGTCGGGTTATATTTTACCGGTCCAGTTGGGGGCACGGAAAGTAATTAACCAACTATAAAATAATGGAAAAGGTTCCTTCCCCTCCACACTGTACGGTAACAGAGATCGGAACGTGGAACTTCTCTGTGGGGAAATCGGAATATCTCACTTCTCAGATCAGATCTATTCGACGTCGTTGCAGTGATTATGGCTTCCTTCAGCGGCGATGAGACAGCACCGTTTTTCGGCTTCCTTGGGGCCGCAGCTGCTCTCGTCTTCTCCTGTAATTCAATCCCTATTTTCTCAATTAGATCTATGTTCGTAGTAGTTACATGATCTCTTTCGAGATTGAATTTATTACGAAAATTTATTTCCCTGTGCGCAATTTGATCCCTGCATGGAAGAAAAAAAAAGGCAGACAGTATATGTTATTGTTGGTTGATTCAGTTGTTCTTTGGTAGTTTCTGCGGTTCAATTGTTTTGTTGGATTCAATTGCGTAGCTGCAAATCGTAGATTTAGTTTGGCATATAGGCACTGATTTTTTTCTCGTGGATATAGGTTGATGACTGATACCGAATAGTTTTGGTTAGAATTTTCGTTGCTTTGGTTGGGTCTCAGTGGACAAAATTAGTCTATTGAAATTGCTTCACGTTGTTTTTTATTGCTGAAATTGATTGGTAGAAGAGCTTGAATGGTTGTGTAATTAAACATAGAAAGAGGAATTGTGAGGTTTTTTGTTAGTTCTTCATTCTCTTTAGATTTATCTTACTTAGAGTTGTTTGAAATGACGGAGGAAGGTATGGGAGCTGCCTATGGCACAGCAAAGAGTGGTGTGGGCGTGGCTTCGATGGGTGTGATGAGACCGGAGCTGGTGATGAAGTCTATTGTTCCTGTTGTTATGGCTGGAGTTTTGGGTATTTATGGTCTTATTATTGCTGTTATCATCAGTACTGGCATTAATCCCAAGGCCAAATCTTATTACCTCTTTGATGGTTATGCACATCTCTCCTCTGGTCTTGCCTGTGGGCTGGCTGGGCTCTCTGCTGGCATGGCTATTGGTATTGTTGGTGATGCTGGTGTTAGGTATTATTCTTCTGCCTTGGTATTTGATCTTATGATTAATGTGGAAATTCATTTGATCATCATTTTTATTCAACCTATTTTGATCATATTCTGAAGTCTATAGATTTCAGGGTGATACTTAATGCAATCGCTATGCTTTCAATCAATGGACATGTTATCATGTTATCCTTGATGAAATGTATATTTTGCTGTTAGTTTGATACAGGGATATAGCTTTTGTAATGAATCCTATTAAAATTATTGCTTTAAACAATTAATCTTCTTCTGCAGAGCCAATGCACAGCAGCCAAAGCTTTTCGTTGGAATGATTCTCATCCTCATTTTTGCTGAAGCTCTTGCCCTGTATGGTCTCATTGTTGGTATCATCTTGTCTTCTCGTGCTGGTCAGTCTAGAGCTGATTAAGAAAGATGTGCTGCAAAATATTCTTTGATCTCCCTTCTCTGCTTTAACCTTCTTATTATGAGGGCGAGGGGGTAAATTGTTAATTGTGGAGGTTAGTGATGTTGGAACGGCACTTTCAGGATTTACCACATACTTATGTGAAAGCAGTAGCTGCACCAGTCATTTTTGTGTTTGTATAAGTGTAGTCTTCTTTGCTTAATAAAGCTTCTTAAGCTTCTTTTTTCCCTGTGCCATATAATCTTAGTATTAAATTTTTTGTGCTACTGCCATTGTAATTTATTTGTATTAATTAGTCTTTTAATATCGGATGCTAGTGTGTCTAAACGTTGCCTTGTGTTTTGATCAATTAGTTGTATAATCTGAATCCACATGGATGTTCTCAATAAACGACCATTTTGAGCACTCTAATATTATTTTGAATCCTGTTATTGTCGAGTCAGGAACGAAATGTGAAATGAACTTGATTAAGTTGAATAGGCGAACTTGTCAGTGTACTAATTTTGAATGTGGTATTATTTTTCCCTACTAGAAATAAGAGTTTTGTTATTTGTAGATTAAAGTCAGATTATATGTATCTTCTTTACATACTTATTTTTAAATTTAACTTTTGTGTTTTTTTTTCATTTAAATATGTTATGTTAAATTGTCGTACAAACAAATAAACCAATAATATAAAGGTAAAAAACTGAAGAATGGTATGAATTATCGGAGAGAAGCAGTGATCTTGAGAAATCAGATTGAATTGATGTTTCAACGTGCTTCCTCGCTTCACCTCTTCAAAATCATTAAGAGTCTTCATTTAACCTCCTCTTTCTGAACCTCTCACTCGTACATGACTTACGCGGCGCTACGAGATCCATGAGTAAGGTTAGGATATTTTTTTTTATAACAACGCACTCTAGTCACGTGTAGCGAATTTGATATGATATTTTTCTCTACTTCTGAACTGTCAACGTTGATCACAGACTCCTTGGCTGCCATTTCTTGTCAAGAGTAGTATGCTTGTATTATTTGCCCTTTTCAGTAATTTTACATTCAATTGATCTTTGTACGTTTAGCTCAAATGTAAATAAAACCTTACTTTGTAGACAAATTAAACATATTGCCCGATTTATCCATTCGCTTCGTTTCATAGTTGTTTGTGGTTGCTACTGTTACTTCCTTCGCTTAAGCCTGATTGAACATAAATTATGTTATATACTGTCAACTATTGTTGTACTGTATGTTCCATCGATCAATCGGCCAAAGTCAATCCTCAAGCCCATCGGTCAAGGTTGGAAAAACTCGTACATAAAAGACTATCGGTCAAACGACCTGGTAAATAAATTGCGTAGGACCATCGGTCAATCGGTTCTACAAACAAACCACATAGCATCGTTAAAAGAATATCGGTCAAACGGCCTGGTGAACAAACTGTAGGACCATCGGTCAAACGGTTAAATAAATAAGTCAAAAGCCAACCACGTTCAGGCCCATCGGTCCATCGGTAACACCTAAACGAGTTAATCTGATCCCTAAGGGCACATCGGTCGATCAGACAAGCACGAGCAGCACCTAAACATAACAAAGGACAATTAGTAAATCAACCATCGGTTGACCAATCTCTTTAGACTCACGTAGTCCTTTACATGCGTCCGTCGGTCGATCAGCCATACACGAATCGTTCACGTTAAAAACAAGGCACAACTAATCCAGTCAAGCGGCCATCGGTCGCACGGTCGAACAACCAGTCAATCGGGTTAATTAACGTTAAACGAGTCAG
>Ga0214545_1000277_pt1 | contig 73887 bp, 36 predicted proteins | sample CNSS4metaG_FD_160064 | JGI IMG/M metagenome (GOLD analysis project Ga0214545, IMG submission 160064) | Root nodule microbial communities from cowpea collected in UCLA plant growth center, Los Angeles, California, USA - CNSS4 | ecosystem: Host-associated > Plants > Roots > Nodule | place: USA...
TGGAGGTAGGCCTGAGGGTGGTAGCAGTGCAGCCTAGTGGGCCCGTTGCTATGATTTCCGAAGAAGTTCTATGGCCCTAGTGCCTTGTAATTCCATGCTCCTAGAGCATTTCTTTTGCACAACTGTTCAACTTTAGAATTGTGTTGTTTATGGCATGGTTGTATGCCCAAGTTTTCCTCTAGGTACTCCTATGGATGACTGTTAAAGTACATTCCTTAACTCTGGTTTCTTTTGTCAGCGTTGCTCTTAAATATTATAACTATGCGACGTTTTGTTTAGTAGATTAATCTATTTAAATGGGATGTCACATATTTACCTTTGTTACATTTTATCATTTTATCATTTTCTGTTCAACACCATACTTTCAACATGACCTTTGCAAAACTGGGATGTCTTTTAAGGTAAAAGTTTTGGATTTCTTCTAGAAGAAGCATCACATTCTTTTTCTCTTCAATATTACACTATATAGATTAGAATAATGTGAATTACAAATAAGAGAAAGTTAAGACTCGGAGACTTGTCCCTAAATTAGAACAGTGTAAATTACCTTTTAATTTTATTGAAAGTTGATATTAAATAAATACCAGACTTCACCCTTGATATATTAGTACATTTTGAAGAAATCCCGTTGAACGAATATTTTTTTAATTTTTTTTAAAAAGGTAAAAGAAAAAAAAAATGTTAACAACTTAATTTGAGAAAAGAGAAAAAGGAAAGTTGAAAAAGACCGATAGATGCTTTCTGACAAAAATATTTTCATACAAGTCTCATAATGACGTGTTATCTTCCCATATTTGACACCTTTTTGTTTCTATGTCATTTCCACTAAGTTTTCATGACATTTGTTCATCAATGATACATTCATTCTCTTTTTTTTTTCTTGTTCAATTTCAATAGCTTTAACTATTTTGTGTTCTTCATTTTTAATTTATGCATACCCCTAAAATATCTTCCACCACCATTTTGTTATCCCGTGAACAATTTACACTATCACCGAAATTTCGTAATGAAATTTCTACTATTTTTCTTATACATTTTTCTCTCTCTTTTTCTTTTTAATTTTCTGAAACCAAATACAATGCAAATATTTTCACAAAGATAAATTAATAACTTCCCAGAATCTAAAACAGTAGCAGAAAAAAGAAAAGATCGAAAGCGAGAACAACTTGAAGATTCAAAAGACTAAAGTGGGAAATAAATTTAATCCAAAAATGACAATACAGTTCCACCACACGCTTCCGTCGACAGTTTTCTCCAAACACGCTAGGTATATATAGGAATATGTAACACCCAAATTCCCAACCCAATTTTTTTTTTTTTGGTTGAATTTTCAAACCTAATAAAATATTATTGAAGAGAAGCTGAGAAACTTAACTTTTGGATCCTCTGAAACTCTGAAACTGTGAATCTATTTCCCGTACATTGTCTCTTTTGTTTGATCCATCTTAAGCATCATTTAGTATTATTATTTTATACCCCTAAAGCCTGACCACAAGACATTCTCATCCTCCTTTTCATCATCTATATAAACTTCCTCTTTCTTTTGCCCTTTTGCTTTTTATAAGCTTAGTTTAACATCTACTTTCCATCAACATATTTGCCCAGAAATTAAATAATCACAATCATCGCAAAAAAAATAAAAACAAAAATTTTCTTTTTTCTTTCCTTATTAATAAGGTTAAATATGTTTTTAATCTTTCGATATTCAGTGAAAACTAAAATTAGTTATTTTTAAAAATTTTGAATTAATTCGTTCTTTCACTTATGTAAATGTATGAATTTAGTTTTTTTTAACAATTTTTTATTAAGTTTATTTGATATTTTAAATATATTTATTTATAGTATTTTAACTTGTTTAAACCGTTTAACATATTTTCGTTTCAATGTTAATTACAAAACGCATTTGAAATGTTAAATAAACTTTAAGAAAAATGGTTTTAAAAACTAAATTAACGTATTTCCAAAAATATTAAACTAAATTAATTTAATGTTTTTAAGAAAGACTAATTTTGATTTTTTACTAAAAAAATATATTTAATCATATTTTCAAACAATGATGTTAATACCAAGTAGTTGAACTAATGTTAAAAAAAGGCAAATAATTTTGTACAGAAAGTGCATCTAGGTGTTCCTATTGAAAAAATAAATGTATTTTTAGGTGTTCTAAAATTTAAAATGGGTGATTGCTGCCATGTGACAAACTTACACGCTAGCTTCCACTATACTTCCTAAAAGGGAGACATCAATGCAAATATTGAATGAGTGGTCAAAACGAAGAAAAGGAAAAGCCAAAAGCGTGTGAAGGGTTTAGTTATATTGTCATTTAGAGATGCTTCGACCACAAAATATTTATAAAAAAACGTTTAATAATAAAGGTGTTCACATTTTAATGGTATTTCCTCACCTTTTTTAAAAATAATAATAATTCATTGGTGTATTTGTGAATGGATTGAGAGTGTGGTTCTCACTTGCTGTTTAGAGTTTACTCCTGTTTTTTTCCTTTTTTTTTTCTCTCTAGTGTTGTTCACATTATTGAAAAACAAAACAACAAATCACCAACAAATAATAATGATTTAATATAACATATTAAATTTTTGTAGAATTTATAGCTAATTTTGTAGTTTCTTTTAAATGTATTCATTTTCTTGAAAACATAAATAATTTAGGTGAAAGAGTGTAATTAGAATCTGAACTATTTTTAGATTCCTTTTTTCTTTGTCCAACATCAACTTTTTATTCAGCTTACTTACCTTTCATTTCAGCTAAGATTAGTCTAAGACAAAATCTTGAAAAAATTGTGAGTATGTCCCGAGAAAAGAAATTCTAACAACGGTTTGAATTGATTTGAAACTAACGAGAATAAAGATGTTGTTTGGCTTATATTTTATGTTGCGGTTGTTTTACTGTAAGGGATTAAAATTAAAATTTAACGTATATATTAAATTTTGTTATACATGGAATTCAAAGTTTTGAAAATATTTAATTTAACTATATGAAGAAGGTGAGTATTTTTTTTTCCTTCTAAAAGTTTCTTTCCGCCGTGTTTTAGACTTTTTATTTCTCTTGTTTTTTCCACTGTGCTCTAGTTTCATTAATTTCTTCGATTTACTTTTTTACGTTACCGACTATTTCGATAACTTTTTTTGTTGTTACTTTAAGAATATATTTAAAAGTAAATGAAAAGAAAATAATTTTTCTATATTAAATCGAAGAGTCTCTGTGCCATAAAATATTATAGATATTAGTAAAAATTGATGTTTGTATGTGCGTATATATATTTGGTATTTTTTTATTTTTAAATTTAAAACAAAATTAATATAAATATTGATTAGAATTCGTTAAAGTAAAAAAAATAAATATCTATTAAAGTAAAATATATATATATATATATATATATATATATTACTTTAACGAGTTATATTTAATATTTATATTAATTTTATACATAAAAGGTTTGAGTTTCAAATTTAAAATAAAGAAATACCAAATATCAACATGATAGTGATTTCCACTTACCATTCGTGTATTTTTTTTTTCTTTACTAAAATCTGATTTATCTCCTTTCACTAACCATAGTTGTTATAAATAAAAGTAAAAGAAAAATATAATTTATTTACACAAAGTTAATGAATCTTGTTGTGCGTTGTAATTATAATTGTTATAAATATAAATAAATTATGAATATATATTAATAAGAATATCTTTACTCTTATCTAATATATATGAAGATAATAATTTTCTTATAAGCACGAATAAGACTTAAAACATCTCCAATGCTATTTTATCGTTATCAAACGGTATTAAACTTTTGATTTCACTTTAAATAGATATACATATTACACAAATTTTAATTTAACTCATTAAATTTTCATTAATTTTATTTTAACAAGAAATGTTTATAAATATTCACATTTGCTCCCTATTTTTCTTGTTTAACGTTTTGTTAAACCACGGATTAAGTGGTATACTTTGGGAGAAGTCTTAAATATTAAAAGGAGAGATAAAAAAAAAAAGTAATAAATAAAGTGTTTTCCTTTTAATTAATAATCCCCACGCGCCTTCTTCTTTTTGTCATTTTGAAATAGGCCTTGCAGACAATCCTCCTTCGTTCCCATCTACATTTCAGCCTTCTTTCTCTCTTTCTCCTTCGCCTGCCTCGATTCTCGTGCACGTGCAGTTGCAGGTGACTTTGCTACTCTCTCTTCTATTGCATTGTTCTTCAAAACACGGCTTTCTCGCTTTCCCTACTCTACTGCGAATGTTCTTTTTTCTTTTATTATTTTCTGTTCTAACTCAAAACCACAACTAATTGAGTAACCGGAGTTCAAAATTCTTCTAATTCTTGAAACCACGACGAGTGAAAAATAAATAAAAGTTTATAGTCTAACTGTTTTCGATTCGGTGGTTCACCTGTCGGATTTTGATTTTATGTGATTTGATTTTAAATTTGGAGTAATAATTATTGTAGTAATACGAGAAGCCCTTGATTTTCTGTCTCTGTAATTGCTGAAAGAGAAAAATATAAGACATCTTGACCAGATCGATGCAACACTGTGTTTGCTTTTTATTTTTTATTTATTTTTTTAAATTTGGGTTCAAGGTGATATTTTGATGCTGTGACCATAAGTTATACTACTTGCAAGTTTTTTCTGTTATGCAGAGCGTGTAGCCTTTATTGACAGTGATTTTACTATAGAAGGGAATGTGGTAGAGGAGAGTGTCTTTTTGAATTTTGTGACTGAAACAGAAGTGAACTGTGCGATCCTGTGTGTTCTTAATATAATTGTGAGATTTTAGGAGAGGATGAGAAGGATGAGAGAGATATCAGATTTAAACAGAACAGGTAATAAAGATCCCACGACCTAACAATAAAGCCAACAGCCAGGATACGTATAAGAATTCGAATTCTCTGCAGTGAGAGAGAGAGAGAGAGTAGAATTTCGTTATTTTATTTATTTATTTTCAATTTTTACAAAATTAATAAAATATAAGAAAAAGATTTCAGCTACTTGATAATGACTGCAGAATTATCTGTGTCAAAACTGACTACACGGGCAATCCAGCTCCCGTGATTACATATCTATCGAACATTAATACAACGCATATTATTACATACCACTAGCAAAATAGTGAAAATAGAGCAATACATGGACTGCATAATCGTCTGTGGTTCCAGAAATACTAAAGTATGTTGAACTTCACCACACTCACATTACTTTTCCGTTAAACTTGACTGTATTTCAATCATAGCATATGAAATGAAACTTAGCTCTGAAATTGAGGTCTCGTGGAACCTTTTGAAAAAAAAAAAAAAATCTTCAGCCTCTAAATTACATTTGGGTTGAAAGTAATGTTATATTAGGAAAATAGATCAGATAGAAGGTAGCCTAGTTGCTAGAAACATAGGCAAACGGAGAAAGAAAAACTATGAGATTAGTGATATAATTAATAAAGCCTGGTTGTGCATTATGGTGCTGATTGATCTTTAAAGGCTTGGTTGCTGTTTCTTGTTTGGATCTAATCCCACCAATGCTCCATTTTGTTGGATCACTTTATAAGAGGATATATATGTATAAATAGAAGTTTTCATATATATATATATATATATATATATATATATATATGTGTGTGTGTGTGTGTGTGTGTGTGTGTGTGTGTGTGTGTACACATATTTTTCACTGTGACCTGTTGTTTGGTACTGTACTCTCTTCCGTTTCTGCGCATGCCGTTCTTCTTTTGGCACTTTAATCTTTAACACATGTTCTGCTAAGCTTCCCGTGTGTCAATTGCAGAAACATAATGCCAGAAATTCAGCTGGGTATGCATACTATCAGATCACATGGAACTAGAGTGGCAAGGATACATATGCATGACTGGTTGATTCTTTTGCTTCTTGTGATCATCGATGCTGTCTTGAATATAATAGAGCCATTTCACCGTTTCGTTGGAGAGGGGATGATGACTGACCTTAGATACCCTTTGAAAGGAAATACTATTCCCTTTTGGGCTGTTCCGGTATATTTAGCTTCCTTGGATTGCGTCTTCAATTCAAAGAAATTATTCATTACTGATATTATGTTTCGTTTATCCTTGACTTGGTTAATACTCAAAGATATAACATTTTGAATTATAATTCCTGAACAGATAGTAGCCATATTGTTACCACTGGCCGTTTTTCTCGTTTATTATTTCATTCGAAAGGATGTCTATGACTTCCACCATGCTATATTGGGTACATTTCTGGACCTTACAATTCCTTATTTGTCAATATTTGCACGTCACTTTGATATACTGAAACCTTTTATCGGATGCATCTCAGGCCTTCTATTTTCTGTACTCATTACTGCGGTGATAACTGATGCTATCAAGGATGGTGTTGGACGGCCGAGGCCAGATTTCTTCTGGCGTTGTTTCCCTGATGGAAAAGGGGTGGGTTTTCAATTTTATTGACCTCCTAGATAGTCTAGTTAATGTCACATGTACAGCTTTTATGTAGTTAACTACTCAATAAACGCCCTATTGGTGCATGACATGATCAGGTGTTTGATCCAGTAACAAGTGATGTTCGCTGTACTGGAGATAAGGGTGTTATTAAGGAAGGACACAAAAGTTTCCCCAGCGGACATACCTCTTGTAAGAACTCTTTACAATCTTAAACTTTTCTTTCTTAAACAGGTAATATTGCAGATACAGAAAAAGCTTTTATTTAGATGGACTGATTGACTCCAGATATCTATACAAGTTAAAATGTCAGTATGTTCCCGAAGAAGTTTGTCTATTCTAATAGAACTACAAGCGTAGAAATTGTTTTAGAGGAATTAGTTTCACATTATGGAAAGTATTTGTTAGGGATTCTTGCACAGTCTTGATTAATCATGTTACTTTCAATTCAAAAGGTTGAGGTATTTGGTCTGTTTTGGAATATTCAGGTGGAGTTCGGTTCTATTTTTGTAGTCATTTTCAATGGCTACAAAGATCTTACTTTGTTAAAAAATATAAGCAAAGTATTCTCTCGTGGTATTGATTGATTACATATTTTTGTTTTCTTTTGTAATTGCAAAACATACTACTTTTGTTTTCTCGTAGTTTATCCAAGATGTTCGAACTTGGAAAGGATTTATTGAAAAGAATTTTTTTTTTTTTTTCTGTTTTTCTTCAACATTTCCTTACATCTTAATGTAAACAAGAAATAAGATCATAGTAAAAATATATCAAATGCCTCAGTTTCTCAACCTTTTGAATCTGTCTTCGTTCATTGCAAAAATATATCACTTTGTTTTGTGTCGTCAATATCTTAGAAATGACATATTTCTTTTGTATGCAGGGTCCTTTGCTGGTCTTGTTTATCTTTCTTGGTATCTATCCGGCAAAATTAGGGTATTTGACCGCAGGGGCCATGTTGCAAAGCTCTGTCTCGTTTTCTTACCGATCCTCGTGGCAGCTATGATTGCTGTCTCCCGTGTTGATGATTATTGGCATCATTGGCAAGATGTTTTTGCTGGAGGTCTTATAGGTTAGTATATCGTTGCCATATTGATTACATATTTCAATAAACCCTCTTACAAAGTTTCTGATACGATTTTCTTTTACCAGGGACGACAATTGCTTCCTTTTGTTACTTACAATTCTATCCACCTCCTTACGACCTAGATGGTAAGACCATGAATTGTTCCTTTCATCATCTCGTCATAGTATGTGTTAATATTGTTGTTGTGATAATTTGCTTTGAATACTTTTCAAGCCCAAATCAGTCTAGCCACTTCTGAAATTTCAGGCTACTCTCATTTTGGACATTTAACCAGACTCAGGCTTGATCAAAATATGTGGGTCTGATCTAAATTTAGAAAACACGTATATGTTACTTATAAATACTAATAATTTACCGAAGTGCTCAATATGATTATACAACTTTTCCATGTTTGTGTCTAAATTTGTTTTATCAAAACATACCTTTTTATGCCAAGTAGTTATAATTTTAAAATTTAGTTTAGTTTATTGCTTTTGCCGTAGTTCCAAACATAGGCCTCAATCCAATAAAAAATTGGGCTGGATAATCTTGTTACTGTTAAATTTTCAACAAAATGGCCAGGCTGAGATGATGTTTTTATGGGTTCTAGTTCAGATATTGAAGAAAAATGTTTCGATCACAATTGTGTGCGTATTAATTTACATAATTGTATATATGCAGGTTGGGGACCTCACGCATATTTCCAAATGTTGGCTGAATCTCGTAATGGTTCTCAGCCCTCTACCGTGAATAATGAGATTCATCATGTGCAATCTTCTGAGCTTCAAGCTGTATCTGTGTATATTCCACCTCAACATGATGCTGATACACGAGTCAACAGCTGGGATTCAAGCCCCATGTTAGGAGCATCTCAAAATGTAAGAACACATTGACTGCCGTAGACATAGGAAACATCACCGACATGTCCATAATCTGTAAAAATTATAGGCTTCGTGAGTTTCAGTTGCAGATAAACCATTTTAGATAAGATGGTTGTTAGATTGAAAATTTGGGATGTGATGTTAGTTCTCTTTTAATTTCCCGAGATTGAAGTATACACTATACGGTGCTTTGCAATGTGACGAAAGGGAGCAAAATAATAGAACTTCTAGAACTCCTCTACTGAAAATGGTCGAGAAAATTTAATATATTTTTTGAGGAAGTTATCTTACTTTTTGTAACTCTAGTTTTTGCTTACATTACTCTGTTAGGACCGATTACACTTTACTTTGATGTAGTTTGATATAAATATACTTTATTTTCTTGTATTATAAAAATTGGCATTTTATGTTTTTGTCTTTTGCTTTATATTGTCACCTGATATAGTTCTAATCCTTTTTTAACAGTAGCTATAAATTATAAACAATGAAATTACCGTCTGCTTCTCCATTGGTTGGTATAAAATTACTGTTCAGCAATATTTTAATTCCTAATATAATGAGTTACTTCTCTGTAAAGATAAGTTCGAAAAAGATGTTTCATACTTGTATTGCTATTATTTAATATAATTTTAATAAAAAAAATAATATGGATGTGTAGAAATGTTTAACTAGAGTTAAATCACTAAAATACTGTTAGATGTGTGTTTTGGGTATCTTCTTTTCCACCACTTTTTATTCTATTGATTGATACTTGTAGTATTTTTTATCATTTGTGAATCTTACCATTTTATATAAATTATGATTTATTATTCAAAAAATTAGTTTGACGATTCATCATTTGAATTCCGATCAAAAACGTTAACATGATTTCTTAATTATTTGTCGTAAATTATGCTTCTTTTAATTTTAAACAAAAATTAAAGTATTAGAATTTTTTTTAATAAATGAAATGAAAAAAGAATTTAAGATTTAAAGTTTAGTAATTATATATATATATAATGTAATCTCTTTTTTACTTCTTTAAAATGATCAAGACCATTTCAATACATTTAAACAAAAAGTTGCTTTCAACTTAATTTGACATCACTATGACAGCAAATATAACGGTTTTAGATCTCTTCTGAAAGATAGTTGCTAACTAATAAGAGTTTAAAACAATTATCGTTTGAAATTTCGTTTATTAAAGTTTTAACATATAAATATTAAAAAATAGAGCTTATATTTATATTAATTTATAATATAACTGCTATTTTATACTTTTTTTTAACTAATAACATTTAAAATTATATTGTGCTATAAATATTCAATTTCATATTATTATGTATTATGTTATTAGATATAGAAAAATATTTGTTCTAATAGAATTTATGCAATGATATTTTATCACATATTATATTATATTATATTATTATATAAAACAAGCATTTTTTAACTCCACAACTTCTACGTATAATGAATGTAAAATAATAAAGTTAATATAATTTCAAATTTAAAATTGAATACTGATAGTAAAATAAATAAATAAAAACATAGTAAATTCCGCTATATTACATTATAATATAATACCCGTAATAGTATATTATCTAAGTAAAATTATTTAATTTTTCTGGTAACTTTTTACAATCTTACAAATTTTAACAAACTAAGTCGAAGGTTTTGAAAGTACATAGCATTAGGATGAGATTGATGCATGGCACCTGAATAAACCAAAGAACACCTCTGATGAAAACAACTAGAGCATGAAAAGCTTGAAGAAACGAACTCCACCTACCATGGATATGTGACAAATTCAATATTTATTAATAAATATTATGCAAACAGTCTCAGTTTTCCTATTCATATATTACCACATCTCGAAGACAGTTTCAAAAGATTTTGTAAAAATGTTAATAAGTCAACGGCGGAGTAAGACTTCCATTATTGTAATATGTTGCCAAACATTTGTTACCAATTAGTAAACTATGAAAACATTTACTATTACAAAAACAGTCATCAGAAGTTTGAAACTCGTAATTGCTAAACGAAAACAAAAAAAAAAGTAATCAAACTTATGTTAAGAAGCTGATCTCACGTTGAATTTGATTAGATACACGACAAAAACAAAGGAGGATAAAAGAGCTACATAATACTGTGTTTGAGTAATCTGTGTTAAATCTTGACACAAACCAGCCCTTTACTTTGCTTTCGTGTTTTTTTACTGCAAGATCATGGATTCTGCTGCGGAAAACATGACACTTTCATCTCGTGTGGTTGCAATCACAAAGGGTGATGCTTCTTCACTCGATTCTGGGCATGCCCGTCTTCTAGAACTTGGTTACAAACAAGAACTCAAGCGTGGTCTTTCGTAAGGTTTTATCGTTTATTTCGTTCCTTCAGTTTCTTTTTTGTTGGTTTTTCATTTCTCATTACGTGTTCGCAGGGCCATTTCAAATTTCTCCCTCTCGTTTTCAGTGATATCGGTGCTCACTGGTGTCACCACCCTTTACAACACTGGGTTGAACTATGGTGGCCCCGTTTCAATGCAATATGGGTGGTTCATAGCTTCTGCTTTCACCATGCTCGTTGCTCTGTCAATGGCTGAAATTTGTTCATCTTATCCAACCACTGGTGGTCTCTACTATTGGAGTGCTAAACTTGCTGGCCCTAGATGGGCACCCTTTGCTTCTTGGATTACTGGCTGGTAATCACTTCTAAACCACATTACCAATTATTCTGTTTTCATATTCTAATTCTCTTCTTAGCATTCATCTTTGGACTTTGGTAAGCCAAAAGAAGAACAACTATTATCCAATCTTTTTAGATTTATAGTGCATATTTCATAATTGCAAGATTGGCTCCACACCAGATAGCTAAGTCTTAATTGATAGTTGAATCTGTCAAAGAAAGTTAAGGGTCAATAATCCATTGCCAATTTCAAAGTTGATGATACATTAGAGTAATTATAAGTCAGAATGAGAAATTTTAACCATGTTCCATGGATGTACACAGCATTTTTGTGTAACTATCTAAATTATGCAGCTCTTCCTAATAGCCTTTGGCTTGAAACTCAATTTTGTAGCTTGATGAAAGTCTAATTACAAAATACAATGGCATTCTCTGACGCATGTTGCATGTTTCTGTTTTCATGCAGGTTCAATATTATAGGCCAGGTATTTTTGAGAAGTGACATTGTCATGAATTTTAACATCTGATGAAGATGTAGAATGTTGATAATCTATCTGAAGATGTTATTTTCATTTCTTTTCATTTGCAGTGGGCAGGGACAACAAGTGTGGATTTTTCACTTGCACAACTAATTCAAGTTATCATTCTCCTTAGCACTGGTGGAAAAAATGGTGGTGGATATGAGGCATCCAAGTATGTAGTTATTGCTTTTCATGGGGGAATATTGCTCCTCCACGGTATAATAAACAGTCTTCCTGTCTCAGTGATATCATTCTTAGCACAATTGGGTGCTATCTGGAATGTTTTAGGTATGAAAAAAGTAATTTGATCATTTTTTTCTTCCAAAATTCTGTTCTCAAGGTATGTCTTGTTGAATAACTAATTTGAACTGAGAAACTTTTAGGCGTTTTTGTGCTGATGATTCTGATTCCATCTGTGACAACCGAAAGGGCTAGTGTGAAGTTTGTTTTCACTCATTTCAATGCTGAAAATGAGAATGGAATTAACAGCAGACCCTACATATTTCTCTTGGGACTTCTAATGAGTCAGTATACCCTTTGTGGGTATGATTCATCAGCTCATATGGTACATCTTTTCCACACTGTTATTAAATCACAAGTTTAATGTCTAAAATTATGCACTTTCTTTAACTAAAAGTCATTACTGATATGAATTTCAGACAGAGGAAACAAAGGGTGCTGATAGAAATGGACCAAAAGGACTTATAAGCTCTGTTGGGATATCCATTATAGTTGGATGGGGTTATATTCTAGCCATTACCTTTGCAGTCACTGACATCCATTACCTTTTGAGTGAAGATAATGATGCTGGTGGGTATGCCATTGCTGAAGTGTTTTATCTAGCATTCAAGAGAAGATATGGCAATGGAAGTGGGGGCATTGTTTGCTTAGTAATGGTTGGTGTTGCCATATTTTTCTGTGGTATGAGTTCAGTTACCAGCAATTCAAGGTAAACATGTCAATCCTCTCATGATATCTAGTTTACACTTACATGTGAAGGTAGGCTTTTTTTTTGTTATTTGAGGATCGATATTAACTCAAATTTGTAAAGAAGGTCCGTTTGTTTTTTATTTAGAAATAAGGTTAAGTCGTCAGGGTGGAAGACTACATTAAAAGTGAAATCATCCTCCACCCAACCAGTTTTTTATTATTTTTTTCAAAAAACAAAGTTGATGTGAACAATAAAGTCGTTGTCATAGATAATGACTTCACTTTTAGGGGTTTTTTTATTAGAACAATAAGTGATAAAAATAAAAAAATTAATTAGAATACAAATAAAAATTAATATTATTATATTAAAAGAAAAAACTAAAAGTAAAATTATTATATAAGACAACGATTTTATTGTTCACAATAACAGAAACTGTTTTCTATTAAAAAGACTTTGCTTTTTACAAAATAAAAAATAAGAAACCGGCCGGGTGAAGTCGTCCTCCCCATAACAACTTAATTAAATTTTGCAATAAAATTTTTAACGGAACTTATTTTATAAATTTATGGTCAAAACTAGTCCGAAATATAAAAATTCCTGTGAATGTAATATGGTGTGCTTAAACATTGTCCAGAATGGCTTATGCTTTCTCCAGAGATGGTGCCATGCCATTGTCATCATTGTGGCACAAAGTTAACAAACAGGAGGTTCCCATCCATGCAGTTTGGCTTTCTGTTTCAGTATCATTTTGCATGGCATTAACGGTGCGTTACATACTATATTTGTGATGAGGTGCAATTTTGGCAAAACAAAAATGGTGCAATTTTTTTTTTCAAAATTACGAGAATGTACAGTTTTGAAAAAATGGAGTAATATGTTAGTTTTAACATGAGTGAAATGTAAATGTGTTGCAGTCTCTTGGTAGCATTGTGGCATTTGAAGCAATGGTGTCTATAGCTGTGATTGCCCTGCATATTGCCTATGCCCTACCTATTTTTTTTAGGGTGACCTTGGCCCAAAAGCATTTTGTTGCAGGGCCTTTCAACTTGGGCCGTTACGGAATCATTGTGGGCTGGGCTGCAGTTATTTGGGTTGTGATAATCTCCGTATTGTTCTCGTTGCCTGTTTCGTACCCAATAGCCATCCAAACATTTAACTACACTCCTGTTGCCGTTGGATCTTTGCTTGTTCTTGTCGTCGCCTTCTGGATACTCACTGCTCACCGTTGGTTCAAAGGCCCTTTAACCGATGTTAAAAACTCTACTTTTTCATTGTCATGATGATCCATTTGTAAAACCTCACTTATCAAACCTTACAAGTAAATGACTAATTTAGCTTCTCAAACTCATTTTTATTTTGGTTCCTAAATATATATCATTATTATCATTCTCCTACGTTAGAAGTAGATTTTAAGTCTAAGTAACTCCACAAAACCAATATGTAAATTGAGGATTGCACCCATTTATATATTGTGAATTTATCTTATCTTTAGTCGATGTGAGACTTCCAATACTCTATGAACCAGAAATTCAAAACTTCAGTGAAATTGTTCATAATTTCAACGGTAGTGTTCAAGATAACTCTTCTTTGAACAAATCTCTTTCTTTACATTTTTATGTGTTGTGCTTGTACAAAAATATCTCTCTATCTTCTTTGTAACATGTATTTGAAGACTACAAAGTCAAAAAGTGTTGCTTAAATTTTTTGTAGGCTGGTGGAGAACATGCCTAACCTTTTGGTGTTTACACGGGTATGATTCACCGTCATTAGCCTAATGTCAACGAAAAATTAATAGGAAAATCATGGTCAAAGTTTTTAAGGAAGAATATCATTCCTAATTTTCTTACATGTAAAATCCGTATACATACCAAAATCCAACAAATTTCAATCTCAATCTACAATTTACCAATTATTTCCGTAACATACAAGTTAATATATTAATTGGAGTTTAAAACATTTCTTTTTTACTTGATACGAATTGTGTGGTTATAAATAGTTGGGAGGTATAAAAAATCTTAAAGAATTAGTACAATATAACTAGACACCGCAAAACTTTAGTAACAAGTTAAAGTCGTTAAGATAATGAACTTTCTCAACTATAAATTTATAAAATTGATTTTATCACTGGTTAACTTCTACAAAATAGAATTTGTTTGTCAAAAAATGAAAATCAGAATTAGAAGTTAAGAGAGAAAGATAAAAAAAAAAAAGTACCTTTCATCACGTTGAGAAAATAAAGAAAAAAAAATAACAATACAAAAAGAAGAAGAAAATGTTTATATGAGAACTCTTTATTTATAACTGTGATCATGCCTTGATTGTTTAACATCATCATCCTATCGTTACAACATTGAATTTTTATCTTTATATGGAATTAAATTTTGACCTATTTAAGATCTACAATTTTTAGTAAGATTATGACGCTTTGATATTAATAAACTTTTACATCTACTATTTTAATTTTTATATATAAATACAATATTCACCTTTTTAACGACTATATTATCTTTAAAAGTGAGTCGTAAAAATAATATTTTTATTGGCAAAATTTAGTTTTTAATACTTGATTAATGAGAGAGTTAAATTTATAACCGTTCTCGTACTTCCTTTCAAATCCTTTAGTGTTAATGAAGATTGAACCCATAACCTTCTTCACTCTCACTTATAGTTTTGTCACAAAATCATCTTATAACTCTAAATTGACCGAATGTAAAAAAAAAAAACATAATAATTTATCTTTTCAGTCTTATGCGTAAAAAATAATTAATTTTTCTAAAGTTAATGAAAGCACCGATCAAAATCATTAAAGCATTCAAAAATATGAATTAATTATTTAAATAATAAAAATAAGAAAATTGAATTTAGATCGAGTTTACGTTGTGAGGACACAGGAAACGGTGTTTGTTCATCACCACATGTTTGAAATTTTGAATCAATTGGGTGAAGACAAGGATTGAAGAAAACTGGCACGTGGTCCACCCAAACAATTATTTCTTCGTACTCAATGTCTTTAGTTCTACGTAGGAATAACTATAATTATTATTAACTTGGATTTTTTCTTGTATTTTGTAAAATTATAAAGTTAGGTTATTGTTAGGTAAAACTAGTTTTTGCATCGTGTCACAACAAAATACCCTAAAATTCACGACAAAATTGCTTGCAGCCTAATACCATTTAAATATATATCATTTTCGTACAAACAATTTTAACTAAAATCAATTTTTTTAAAAATAATTTTGTAAGCTCTTGCTAAATTGTGTGAATAAGATTTTAAAACAGTCAAGTAAACGTATAAAATATTTGGTTTAAATATCTCTGAAATGTTTTCTATTAATAGAAAAAAAATATACAATACGTTAGACGTTGTTTTCGTTTTTTCCAACCATGGAAGTTGCTGGTGGACAAATATCAGCTACAGATCATTTTGTGGAATATTTTTTAGTTTTCTTAACGGAAGCTTACATAATGATATATGACAAATAAACCTTTCTTGGAAGGTATTGTTGAGCTTATTCTTATTTTGATGGATAGTATTGTTGAGTAATACTCGATATTTTAATTGGACGTATATATTTACTCTGTTCATATTCTCATATATTTTTAATACAAATTTTTATATTATTTTTATTATAGTTTAAATTATTAAAATATTAATAATTTATTAAGTAATTATATATATATATATATATATTATTTGTAATTTTTAGTTTTATAACTTTTTTTATATACATATGTTTTTCTCTTTTTTTTAATTATTGGGCTTACCATAAAATCAATTCACAAAATTAAAATTTTTGTGAAGTTCTCTTATGAAATATATAAATTAAATATCTTTTAGATTTTATACTTGAATATTTTTAATCCCTTTTTAATGTTTTTATTTTGTTTGCATGTGAATGTTTAATTTTCAATTTAAATGTTCAATAACACAAATCCTTCATTTTTTACGTAATATAAAAAAAACTTATCTCCCTTCTATCTTATTATTAATTTTTATTTCATTTGAAGAATTAATTTCTTTTTTTCTAAACTAATTTTCTGTTATATTTTTTTAATAATTTGACGAGTTTCATATTTTAAAAGTTTTCCTAGATTTATAAGATATTTTCCTTTTATCATTATGTTAATTATACTTTTTTTTTTCTTTTTGTGATTTCTTTTGATATGTATCAAATTATTTTTTACACACATTTAATTACTTTTATTTCTTTTATTTTAGATATGTATAATATATCTAAAACTTTAATTATTGAATTCATACAAATGAATCGCTCTTGTTATACCATGGTAAAATTTAAACTTATTGTTTTGTATTTATATAAAGCAATAGGGTTAGAGGTCTCACTTTGATTATAAATAAAGTCAATTCACAATATGTAAGTGGGTGCAAAATCTCATATTACAATCTGATTTTGTTTTTAACATGGCAAAGGATCATATATTAATTTAGTCTCCCACGTAAAATGTATATAATTTGGTATGAGAAGATGTTTTGGAAGTATCTTGATTAAAGATAATATAAGGTCAATTAACAATATGAGTGAGTAAGATTTACAATATATAAACAAGTGAAAACCTTATTTTACAAGTCACTCATGTGAGAATGAATTAGTTTTAGATCTATTTTTTAACAAATAACATTTTTTATTAAAAAAATAAGTAAAATTAAATACATGACTGTCACGTGTCACTACACATATAAATAAAGGTCAAATGTTATTTGTCACATGAGATCAAATTTAATATTATTAAAAAATGACCTAAATTCATTGTTTGAAAAAATAAGAGACTAAAAATAATCAAAATTTTGAACATAAATCAATTACAATTGGACATTAGTTGATCTATTAAAAATATATTTAATCCAAAATGAAAAAATACTAATAAAATAATAAATAATATACAAATAGATATGCATGAATAAGTAAGTGACAATTTTTTACAAAACTTTCCTTGCATTTTAAAAGATTTTATTGAAACTTTTATGAAATATACTTCTGAGTTAAAACAGTGTTCTAGACTATATCTATAAAATCTTAATATAAATTTTGTCAACATATGCTTTTGATGAATTACATCGGTGTAAACTGATTACTCTCAATATTTTTATTATATTATTTTTATTTAAATGTAATTATTTTCATTCTTTTATTTATTGTGTTTGATTTCGTGGTTACTGCTATTTGTTTATTGTTCTATCCATGTATGTTGCTTAAAAAATAACTGTATAAAACGTTATTACCACAGTAGTCATATATATATATATATATCCTAAAAATAAACATTATAACTATGACTTATGCAATATATAATTCTCATTTGATTTAAAATTATATATGAAATTTGTCTACTATATTAAAATAATCAGTGGAAGGAGATGAAAGCCATGTGAATCATTAGTAATTTTGTGTGTCACGACAAAAATGTTAAGTATTAACTATTTGTTGTAAGCATCGTATCTTCGACTTCTTAGTTTCTATATTCACATTCGACAACTAATATTATTTGGACACGTGTTTAAACAAAGTTAAAGTTAAGTCTTCTTTATTTTACATGAAATTTATTCTTTACATTTACCAACATAAAAACATAAAGAGTTATGGTATATTACTATTTGACCATTACAAATAATTAGAACCAAATATTTAATTTATAACATAAAAATCCATATAGATAGCTAGAAATCATATAGAAACAACATATGAACCTTTATGTGTGTCCTTTTGTTTCACAGTAAGAATGTTATGCGTGCGGTGAATACAATATTTAAGTAGACTTTTAATTTTCCATAAAATTATTTCTCTTTATATATTTAAGTAGATTTCAAAAGACAAAAAGAAAATAGAAATTTGATTTTCCTACAAAAACGAATCCTTGTCCAAAATCACGAATCTAGAGTCGGTAAATTAATATAATTTTTTAACTGTCATTAATAAAATTAATACGACTCGCTCACCTCTGGTTTTGTAAAAGGTTAATTACTGATCAAATTAAAATAAGGCATCGACATCGAGTTAGTCAGGTAGATTAAGAAAGAGTTTACTATTGTTTTTTCTTTAAACTATTATATATATATTTTTTAGTATCTCATCAATTTTTTGGCGTTCTAAGTAATTTATTTGTTTTTCTAAAGTCAAGTAGTATTATTAAATTTTCTTGGGAATGACAGGGGAAGCGAAATCAATAGTATTATTTAGTATTAGAAACAATATTATGGAGAAAGAAAAACACTAAAAAAATGAGATGAGATATTAAACGGAAAAATAAAAAAAAATAAAAAAGGAAGAAGGAGTTGCGGAGAAGAGTGAAAGAGAAACAGAAAGAAACACATTCTCCCATCTTCTTCTCTCTGGAGCAGCCTCCATTGACCACGGAGAATCTCTGTGATTGCTTCATCAATCACAATGGTCTCTGAAAAAGTACTTCCTTCTCATGCGCTCGCAAGTGGACACGCTCCACTTGATTCCGGCCATGCCCGTCTCAGAGAACTCGGTTACAAACAAGAACTCAAGCGTGATCTTTCGTATGTTTCTCTTCTCTCTTCTCTCTTATTTCCCTGTGTTCACTGCACTTTTTTTATTTTTTAATTTTCTAAATCTTGCTTTGAACTGTGGTAGGGTGATTTCGAATTTTGCGTTTTCGTTTTCTATTATTTCGGTGCTCACCGGAGTCACTACTCTTTACAACACTGGGTTGAACTACGGTGGCCCTGTTTCCTTCGTCTATGGTTGGTTCATTGCCTCTGCTTTCACCATGATTGTGGCGCTTTCAATGGCCGAGATTTGCTCCTCCTATCCCACTTCCGGTGGGCTTTACTATTGGAGCGCCAAGCTTGCTGGGCCCAGATGGGCTCCCTTCGCTTCATGGATCACCGGCTGGTACCATTCCCAATTCCTTTAACTTATTTTCCCCCAATTCCATGGTTTTAGTTTCTAATTCTCAATGCAAAAATAAATAGTTTTTCTCCTAACACAGGATATTATTATGCTACATGAATGAATCAATGAATGCGTGAATGACAAAGCCACATCATATGCACCACCATTATTAGTATCATTCATGTATCATTCTTTTTTTCTTTTTTAAATCTGCAATTGTTTTCTCAAAATCACCCATACCTACCCTCCCACTTTCTTTTCGGTTGATTTCGTTCTTCTTATCGATATGAATGATTCTGTATTCGGTTCTGTCTGGTCCCGTATTTGGCAGGAATCGCCCAGTCTACAGTATCCTATTAAATACGAGTTAATTTGAGAGATATAATCATATAGTTGCTATGCATTGTGTACATAAGTGAAAAATTTCAAAACCTAATTATTGATTATTTTGGTGAATTATTTTACACATCTTGTCATTTAAAAAATTCACTTATTTGACACACCCTCTTAATTATGTTATAAATATGAATGAAGACATATTTGATGCTCGAAATAAAAGTTACTTTAATCTTCAAAAGTTTTTCTATTACAAATTGGACTAAATTGTCAGTCAAAAAATTCGTTCCCCTAAAGTTAATATACCAAATTTCTCCTTTTCCAGACAAATGAGTACAGGCCGAAACTTTTAGGGTCTAAAATAACAATAGTAGTCCCTTTTTAAGATAAATTTATATAGGTGTAAAAAAATAGATAAAACAACAGTATATAGTTGCAGGAAGAAGATTATATATTTATTTTAATGTGATATTTGAAAAGGTAGTGGTTGAAAAGTAGTAAGTATGTATTATACGGAAACATGAATAGTAATTTGCATTTTCTTTATTTAGTATGACTTTTTGTTCTTCTTCCATTCATCTTTATTTAGAAGATAACAAGGAAAATGAGTTATAAGTATTTAAGATGTTCTTCTGTTTAAAGAAACTATTTTACACTGTCTTTTGATGAAGATTTGTAAAATTTTTATTTCAGGTAATTTTTAGTACTTAGTTGTGTTGCTGCTATGTTGATACTACATCTAAAAAGTTTGTTGTATGTTGTATGCATAACTCAATATATGCCTGAAGTAAATGTAATTTATAAAAGCCTGACACTTTGCACATGGAGAAGGTACCATCACATTTTTTTTATGACCAAATTTTTAATGACGCGTTGACTCGGTTGGTGGACCCATTGGATTTCGATTCTCCGACCTGAGTCTGAAGATGGGCCTGTGCGCATTGTGATAAGGGATATACCCAAATTTTTAACTTTTTTTAATAATATTTTCATAAGTAGCTCTATGATAGATGTGAAAAAAATAAAATAAATTTTTTATAAAATAAATTTAACTGCAGCAATATAAATTTTTAAAAAAATTATCAAATTAATTTGTGTTTATATATATATATATATATATATATATATATATTGATTTATCTTTTAGAAAAACTTGTTTATTTATGTTTCTATGCAGAAAATTTATCTATCAGAACTTTTCTTAGCTTTCAGCAGATTAATATTTTGTAATATTTATCTAATTTAATATTAAGAGATGCAGACGAATAATTCTCATTTAATCATTAGGGATCACTGAAGAAACTTTTGAGGATTGTAACTGTAGCATTATTTTATATTGTAGTAGTAGTATTCACCAGTGTTGCTTGGACAAACTACATGCCATTCTACTTACTAAAAAATGGTATTATAGATAGTAAATCAATCATTAAAGCTAGTCACAAATTTTCCTTATTCATTCCAATCTCTGACTGTTTTAATAGTTTCCAAATAGAGATTTTAGAGTTGTATTTATATTTCAGTTTACCAACAGCATGCACAGAACATTTACTATTATTTCAGGTTTAACTGTAATCAGACAGTTATTAATTAATGATAATGGCGCATAGATTTTCCATTTACTTCTCAATTTTATGATGTAAAATGTTCAACCATGTTTTCGATAATTTAAGACATAATTCACCACAGATGCCTAATGTTGTGCCTTGATATACCGTGTGGCTTGAAAATAAAGTTTATTGCTTAATCAACGTATAAAGTTTTATAACAAGATACTCTGCAATATGTTTCTCTGATGCTTGTTGGATGGTTTATCTGTTTTTACAGGTTCAATATTGTGGGCCAGGTATTCTTAAGAGGGCACATTCTATAATTTAGACATCCTTCAATTTCACTGCAAGGTCTAAACTTGTATGGGTGTAGATTTCTGTTAATTCATTTCAAGCTTCAACTTTTGGTTTGTTTTCGTTTTCAGTGGGCAGTGACAACAAGCGTAGATTTTTCACTCGCACAACTGATTCAAGTCATTATTCTGCTTAGTACTGGTGGGAAAAATGGCGGTGGATATGAGGCATCTAAATATGTAGTTATTGCTCTCCATGGGGGAATCTTGCTCGTACACGGCATAATAAACAGTCTTCCTATCTCGTTGTTGTCATTCTTGGGACAAATGGCAGCTATTTGGAATGTTTTAGGTATGAAGAAAATTCCTGTTTGATTAGCATTTTCTGCATTCAGTTTTCATTGGCAACCCTTTCTGAATCTCTTATTGGAATTGCAAACTTTTAGGTGTTTTTGTACTTACGATTGTGATTCCATCCGTTGCAACGGAAAGAGCAAGTGCCAAGTTTGTTTTCACTCATTTCAACACTGAAAATGGGGAGGGAATCAGCAGCAGACCTTACATATTTCTTTTGGGACTTCTGATGAGTCAGTATACCTTGACTGGGTTTGATGCATCAGCTCATATGGTGAACTTTTTCTACTCTTTGTCTTCCTTTTGGGAAAAAACCATGCACTACATTAATTAAAGACAATGCTTGACAGCTTATGTTATTTGACTTATGTACTCTCACTTTATAATATTGTTTTTAAAGGATGAGTTGGGCTCAGAATCTAAATGATAAGATAATGCTAGATAAGACTTTACAAATCTTAATGGATTTTTGTAGAGATGAGCTAAACTCAAAATTTAACAACTCAATTTCTGTTTGAAAATTTTATGCTCTTCATTTCTATTGATGGCCGAAGTGTTCCCAAATGATCTAGACTAAGACTTTCTGTTTACTGTAACATGTATCTGCAGACAGAGGAAACCAAGGATGCTGATAGAAATGGACCGAAAGGAATTATCAGCGCTGTTGGGATATCCATTATTGTTGGATGGTTTTACATTCTAGGCATCACCTTTGCAGTCACCGACATCCTTAGCCTTTTGAGTGAAGATAATGATGCTGGTGGGTATGCCATTGCTGAAGTGTTTTATCTAGCATTCAAGAAAAGATATGGCAATGGAAGTGGGGGCATTGTTTGCTTAGTAATTGTTGGTGTTGCCATATTTTTCTGTGGCATGAGTTCAGTTACCAGCAACTCAAGGTAAATGTGGCAACCCTTAGATAGGGATTAAATATATCTGAGTTACACTTACTTGTGAATATACTATGACATGCTTAAACATTTTCCAGAATGGCTTATGCTTTCTCTAGAGATGGTGCCATGCCATTTTCATCATTGTGGCACCAGGTTAACAAGCAGGAGGTTCCCATCTATGCAGTTTGGCTTTCCGTTTCAATATCATTTTGCATGGCATTAACGGTATGTGCAAACTTTGGCTTCTCTGAATTGTTGAAAGTGGAATAATATGATTTATAAACTGAAATGTAATAATATATTGCAGTCTCTTGGAAGCATAGTCGCTTTTCAGGCCATGGTGTCCATAGCAACCATTGGTCTCTATATTGCCTATGCCTTTCCCATATTCTTTAGGGTGACCTTGGCACGAAAGCATTTCGTTCCTGGGCCTTTCAACTTGGGCCGTTACGGAGTTATCGTGGGCTGGGTTGCTGTTCTTTGGGTGCTCACCATTTCCATACTATTCTCATTGCCAGTTTCCTACCCAATAACCGCAGAGAAGCTTAACTACACCCCTGTTGCTGTTGCATGTTTGCTTATTTTTGTAGTTTCTTACTGGATTATCAGTGGTCGTCGTTGGTTTAAAGGTCCAATTACTAATATCTAAAAAATGAAGTTGGGTACATATTTTTTCGTATCAAACTCATCTGCAATATGATTCATTTTAGAATCCTAGATTGATATTTATTGTTCTTTATGTTTTAGTCTCTATAATATTATTCTTGGTTTATGTAAATTGAATATTTTAAACGCCATCTCCAAAGATGGGTTGGTGTTGAGATGAGTCAATCCATTGGAAATCAATTTGTAGTTGTATTTTGTCCTGTGACTTTGTGTGCATTCGTTTTTTAATTTTTCTTCACTGTTGTCAAAACTATAGCAATTCTGCTCGAATGACCTATTATGTCTGAAGAAAATTTCGAATGTTGAGTAACCCAAAATTTTGATAAGTTTGTTGAGAAACATTCTATGAAGAAAAAGAATTATTTCATAAATTCAACTTATATCTTATACAATTATTAAATAATTTTTTTAGATATGATAAATGATTTTAGCTATTTTCGTTACCTTCAGGTCCCAGTATATCTCTTTTGTTTTTTAAGTATACATAATTTTTGTTTCTTTTATACCTTTTCATTCTATTTTTTCCATGCCTCTTTTCCTCTTTGTCGTATTACTTGTTCTTTTCTGTTTTTCTAATTTAATAAAAGAATGGCACGTTACACTATACTACTCCAGCGAGGGAATAAATGGATTGATTTTTCTATCTATTTATTTATATATATTAAAAGCATAAATATTTTTAATGTATTTCTTGAATTGAAACTAAATCTCAAAGAAATTTGTTTTTAATGGTCTTTCTTTTCCAACATAAAAGAAAAGGTCTATTGTAAGAAACACTTTCTTTACATAATAAAATCATCAATTATAGGTAGCATTAAACAATTTTTAAATAAAATTGATTAGAACCAAAAAGTTCTGTGATGACGATTTAAAAAGGTGTTGTACAAAGAACTCCTATGCAGTAACTCAACGTCCATTTTGAAAGCGAAATGTCTGATATGTGTACTATTATTGAACAGCAGCTCGTAATAAAATCCATTCAACAACCATCCTTTTGAATCTACCATTCATTAATTCGCTCATTCATTCACCGAAAAATCAACATACGAAATCCACACTTACAATCTTCCTTAACACGCACAAAAAGTTAGTTATGACTTGCCACAATTATACTAATTTTGTTGGATTAGTTTCTTCCTATTGTAGTCATTGTCACAGCCGTCAAATACTACACCTATCATCAACACATCCTTCACTTTTTCATAATAAAAAAATAAAACTAAACATATTGTTGTGAATAAGAACAGGCAAAAAAAAAAAAAAAAGACGATTAAGAATTAAAGGTGGCCATGTTTAAGGAAATGAAGTTATATATAGTAGCAGTCTCCCTGCATCGGTGTGTTTGGTGGTGATTGGTCATAATGGGCAGAGGTAACCAAACAGTCCCATCTCACTCCGATGCGATTGCAGAAGGATACGTTCCACTTGATTCTGGCCATGCTCGTCTTCAACAACTCGGTTACAAGCAAGAACTCAAGCGTGACTTATCGTATGTTTCTCTTCTTTCCATTTTTTTCACTGCACTCTTTCTTTTTTCTTCTTAAATCTTGCTTTGAACTGTGACAGGGTGATTTCGAATTTTGCGTTTTCGTTTTGTATTATTTCGGTGCTAACCGGAGTCACTACTCTTTACAACACTGGGTTGAACTACGGTGGCACTGTTTCCATCGTCTATGGTTGGTTCATTGCCTCTGCTTTCACCATGATTGTCGCGCTTTCAATGGCGGAGATTTGCTCATCCTTTCCCACTTCTGGTGGGCTTTACTATTGGAGCGCCAAGCTTGCTGGGCCCAGATGGGCTCCCTTCGCTTCATGGATCACCGGCTGGTACCATTCCCGATTCCTTTAACTTATTTTCCCCAATTAATGGCTCGTAAATTTGTTAATACCGAGTTGAAAATGTCTCTATTTGCGTCACAAGCAACTTCTGGTTATGTAAGAGCACGAGAGTGCAATTTTGCAGTTTGAATGAGGATCTTGTTAGGGACTGAGTTGGATTTAAGGTTTAGGAAACAAAGAATGGAAACAGTGCGAAGGAAAACTACTTCGTAATATTCTCCACTCTCTTCCGATTCGTTAGAGAAGAAGAAAAAAAAACTGAAATAACTGCACCTAGGAACAGGAAAAAGAAATGCAGGCACAGAGATGGAAATATATGAGAATTTCCAGAGGAGAGAGAAAGGAGACGATTGTAACAAAATATTCCTTGCCTCACTTTCCCTCTACAACCACATATAAAACGTAAGTTAGGGGCCAATAAAAAATCGTTGACCAATAGATTGATTATTTTGGGCCGTGTACTTTTTTTTCCTCACACACCCATATCATTTGGATCGTGTGTTACGGTCTCACGAATTTCCCCACCCTCTGTATTTCTCTCTTCTGCCACTAATGTTGTTGTTACACATACAAACTAAAATTTCTGAAAATTAATGTTTTGTAATTTAATTGTGAGGTTTTGTGGGGGGGGTGTGGGGGGTTGAAGGAGTGTTGGTAGTAGTTTTATCTATAGGATAACAAGCAGAAGAAAAATAATAATTGATCTTTCAGAACAAATACACTTTTGAGGTTTGTAACATACTAATATTCACCAATATATTTGTGCAGCAAACATGTCATTCTACCAAGTATTGATATTATTGATAGTTAAATCTATCATAAAATGTTCGTCCCAATATATTTATTTCTCAAGATTTTCCACTAGTGATTTTCATTATATTTAAATTTCAGTATGATTGGTGAATAAGAAAACACATCAATAAGGAACATTCACTGAACTAAACAGAAATTTAGACTGTATTTAATAGATAAATCAGAATCAACAATAAGATGGTTATTATGTTAAATCCAGTCCCGAAATTGGCAGTTATAACTTATAATTAATGATATAATGCATAATTTGTTCGTTTTTTTTTTTATTTACTTCTCTAGCTTATGATGTATATTGGTCAACCAGGTTTTTGAAAATTCAGTGCTCTCATCGGGTAAAATTGACTACAATTGCCTAATTTGTTAGCTCTCCTAAGCGCCATGTAGCTTGAAATTAAAGTTTATTGCTTAATCAGTTTGTGAAGTCTAATAACAAGAGACTCTGCCATATTTGCTTTACCGCGGTTGTTTCTCTGATGCATGTTTGATTGTTTATCTGTTTTTGCAGGTTCAACATTGTTGGCCAGGTATTCTTAAGAAGACACAAATTACACATCCTTCACTTTTCGATGTAGATTTCCATTAATCCATCTGATGCTCCAACTTTGGTTTCGTTTTTCATTTGCAGTGGGCAGTGACAACAAGTGTAGATTTTTCACTTGCACAACTGATTAAAGTTATTATTCTCCTTAGTACCGGTGGGAAAAATGGTGGCGGATATGAAGCTTCTAAATACGTAGTTATGGCTTTCCATGGGGTGATTTTGCTCCTACATGGTATGATAAACAACCTTCCTATCTCATTGTTATCATTCCTGGGACGGCTCGCTGCCATTTGGAATGTTGTAGGTATGAAGAAATTTCCTGTTTAATTGTTTTCTGCATTCAGTTCTCCGTGGCAACCTTTCTGAATTTTTAACTGAAATTGAAAATTTTAGGTGTTTTTGTGCTTATGATTGGGATTCCATCTGTTGCAACGGAAAGGGCTAGTGCCGAGTTTGTTTTTACTCATTTCAATACTGAAAATGAGGACGGAATCAGCAGCAAGCCCTACATATTTCTCTTGGGACTTCTTATGAGTCAGTATACCCTAACTGGATATGATGCATCAGCTTATATGGTATATCTTTTCCACTCTTTTCCTTCTTTTTCTTTTCCTAGAATTTATTGCCCTGAAAAACTTTTAGAGTTTTGTTCTCCAATATACAAATCATTCGTAATATTCAGTATTATCCGCTTTGAGACAAAAGAGAGTTCGTATAACTGCTATTTAGAAAAAAATATTCTGGGATTTCCGATAACTTAATTTCATAATTAAAAGCTAAAAAATTCTAACATAAATCACATTACTTCAAAATCAATTTTAACCAAAAATAATTTTGTAAACACCATCTCACCAAGACTCATTGATTACTGTAAATTCATATGCAGACAGAGGAAACCAGGGAGGCCGACATAAATGGACCAAAAGGAATTATCAGTGCTGTTGGGATATCTGTTATAGTTGGGTGGTGTTACATACTAGGCATTACATTTGCAGTCACCGACATTCATTACCTTTTGAGCGAAGATAATGACGCTGGTGGGTATGCTATTGCTGAAGTGTTCTATCTAGTATTCAAGAAAAGATATGGCAATGGAGCTGGGGGTATTATTTGCTTAGTCATTGTTGCTGTTGCCATATTTTTCTGTGGCATGAGTTCCGTCACAAGCAATTCAAGGTAAAACGTGGATGCCAAGCGAGACTTAATTTCTCTACTTAGTGATGAATATAATATAATATAATATGATGCTTAAAACTTGTTCAGGATGGTTTATGCTTTCTCTAGGGACGGGGCCCTGCCATTTTCATCAGTGTGGCGCAAGGTTAACAAGCAGGAGGTTCCCATCTATGCAGTTTGGCTTTCCGTTTCTATATCATTTTGCATGGCCTTAACGGTATGTGATATGTTATAAACTTTGATTTTATAATAATCTGAATATTTAGGTTTCTGTGATTTGTTTTGTTGAAAAGTGACCATATGAGTGAAATGTAATTGTGTTGCAGTCTCTTGGAAGCATAGTGGCATTTGAGGCCATGGTATCCATTGCAACCATTGGCCTGTATATTGCTTATGCCTTACCTATATTCTTTAGGGTGACCTTGGCACAGAGGGATTTTGTCCCAGGGCCTTTCAACTTAGGCTGCTATGGAGTCATTGTGGGGTGGGTGGCTGTTCTTTGGGTGCTCATCATTTCCATACTCTTCTCATTGCCTGTTTCGTACCCAATAACCATGGAGACACTTAACTACACCCCTGTGGCTGTTGGATGTTTGCTTATTCTTGTAGTTTCTTTCTGGTTAATCAGTGGTCGCCATTGGTTTAAAGGCCCTATAACCAATATATAAAAACTTATCAGTTTTTCTCTTTTATGTATAATTTGGTAGAATTTAGTGGTTTTTGGATAATGTTTGTTAGATAATGACATTTATTCATCATTGAAATTGTTTGTTTGGGAATTGTACATTGTTATATGATAGGAATGATACTAAGAATAAAAAACAAAAAAACTCGTAAAAAAGAAAAATACTCACTATTACTATGATGGTTATAACCATAATTATCATTAAAAAATTGACTTGTTACGACGGTTGAGATTCTAACTGTTATAGTAAATTACATTTCTTACGTGAGATCAACAAATACTCGTTAGACTTATTATCTTAGGTTTAGGAACATGTCACACAGTAAGGAAATTATAATTTCAGATATATATTGTCATACTAAGTTAAACTCAATATATCATGTTTACGATTGTAACTAACAACAGTAAGTTGGACTTATTATATTAGATTATGGTTTTTTTTTTTTTCATAGTTGATTTGAAGTTAAATTTATAAACATGGATCATTTGATATACTTTTTTTCTGTAAAACAGGATGAAATAGTTAGGAGTGTAAACAGCATCAAAGCTGAAATCGTCATTATACAGGGTGAAAATATGAGGGGACACATTATTCTAAAATCATAATTGATTTACTTGGCACAAACTTAAAAAAATCTTAGATAATTATAATAATGTGAATTATATCAATATTAATTTAAATAAAATTAAAAAAATGAATAGAATTAATGTCAATTTAGTTGACACTATTTATAAATAAATATAAATATTAAAAATCAACTAAACTAATACTAACATTAATAAATATTAAAAATAAATTATATTAATATTAGCTTATATCATTTAAAATTCTTCTTTGTCGGTATTAATTGCACCACAAATAGTAGTAAATTATCTCCCCTTCTAACATAATAATTCACTTCAAAATCACATAATTTTGTCTCTTAAGGAGAAATCAATATATAATATTTTTAATAAATTATCAGCAAAAGCCTATATATACACATGTATGTACTGGGTCACAAAGATTACTTTGTTCATGTTTTCTCGCAAGAAGGAGAAAGACAAACACTGTATTTATCAATATCTTGAAAGTGACCTCTACACTTATTCATATGCTTATAATATATATACTATATATGAAGCACATAGGATAATGTCTACTACTGGAAAAGGAAAGGAATATAGGTTTCCATGTATGTCCAAACTTGAAGTTAACCAATGCCCATGTATAGATGGTGCTAACATACTTGCTACATAACAGAAAGTTTCTCATTTTGCTCCAAATTTATGCTTCCATTTGAAAGTTCAATCAATCTGCAAGCACATGTATAGAACAGGAAAAGGAATGAGAAATTATGTATCCTTAGTCTCTGAAGTATGACATAGTTCTTATATTATTTGAAGTATATGTAATAAAATGGCAAACCTTTTTATCTGGTTGGTGTTGTCCATTTCAAGCTACCATTAATTACGAGGAACCCCTTCCTTCTAGAACTTTTCTTAGCATCTCAGCGCATTGATCAACAGCAGCAAGATTGGTTTCATATTTATACAAATTAAAACAGTCAGAGTCTTCCAGAAACGTTTCTACGAAATCACAGAACTCAGTCCTAGGTATGTTCGAATCCACTGAAGCCCCTGTCATTGGTTGTGAATCCCAAGAATCTGTGAATTCCATTCCCACACTGTTCACTGGAATCTGATCTTGATTATGGTTCACGTTCAAGAAAACGTTTGGTGCTGCGAGATCTGGATCCCAAGCTCTTTTTTCAGTGTTGGCTTGCGATCTATGATCATTGAAAAACAAAGAGAAACTGTATAATTAATAATCACCTTTTGTTCCCAAGGTGGACCCTTCAGATGAGGAAGAGTTGGGTTTGTGTCTTGAGGATGATACTTTAGGCAAATAAGAATTGCGAGAGCTCTCTTCAACTTTCAGCCGCAATCTATATTTCTGTGTAAGAAGAATGTTGATGAAGAAAAAACCTAAACAATGAAGCAGACGACAAAACATGCATGGTGACTTTTCCCGGTTCATGAATGCAGCTATGTATAGTTATGGAAAAAGATAACAAAGTAACGGAATCGTGATACCTGTAAAACGTTCCTGGTGCCCTAATTTTATGCATTGATATTCCCTTTAAAACTTACATATAGTACATTCTCGGAGGAAAGCAGAAAAAAATTCAAATCCATTTATGGCAGGTTAAGCAGTAAATTCCAAATAACCCTAACCCTAATAACTTTCAAGAACATATTATTTGGATTAACTTACTATGAAGAATTTTAAAGGCTAATCTGTGAAACATAATTGATCAGAAACTATTGCTTGTCTAAGTTGAAGTAGTAGAAAATTACCTGCAGATGACTTGCAACTTGGCGAACAGTGAGGTAAGATTCACTGACATTCATCCGAACTAATATCTGTTTTGGACGAGCAACTGAATATGAAAAACGGAAGTGAAACACAGGCAATTAAATTAATAATTACTAATATTCTTATCATGAATGAAGCTTCGATCCCTTACTGATATATGTAATCAAGAAAAGAAAAGAGGGAAAAGAAACAGTACTGTTCTCTCCTAATTCTTTCACTGCATCTAAAAACTTCTGATGCAACTCAGGAGTCCAAACACTCAAACGTTTTTTGGACTCGGACATTCTGAAATGTTCATTGGGGTTGTTAATGTTCATCATGGCTGATCCCAAAGAATCTGGCTTTTCGTGCAAAACATATCTCTTTTCTTTTTTCTTGCCTTCACAGTGATCATGGTTTCTTTTTCCGTATGCTTTGTTACCCTTGCACTGTGTGGTTGGCATTGTGTTGTTAAGGGTCCATGTATCAGCATCGCTTCTTCCTCTTTTTTCTCCAAGAACCTGACATTGGGTTTTTGTCACCTGTTCAAAAGTTGAGGGAAAATAATTCATGATAACCAACACCCAGAGAGAAAGTTGAGAAAAATATGAGTACGATAGACATTAATGTGATGTATACATATAGAAGTAAGACAAAGATTTTTTAATGAAGTGTATGATATATATAATAAATGTTATAAAATCATCACACATCCTAAAATTTCGAGGTAGATTTTCTTCATTTGTTTAGTGTAGGTTTAATTTCGCAATAAATCAAAATAATTGTGGGTATTCTGTACGACAGACATTAATAGCTTTTATCGTAAATTCAAAACTCAAAACATTTACATGTACCTGGGTATTCTGTAAGCCTGCGTTTTGAGTGTTTTTGGGTGAACAGGGTCTTGAGTGATACAGATGTTGCCAGAGATATCGAAGATCATTGGGAGTGATTGGCTCCTGAAGAAAATAACACAATCCTGTAGCTAAAGCTTTCCTATTTACATCATCAAACACTCCAGAGTAGATAACTGTGCATGACACAAAACGATGCATTATTAATCAAATGAGTGTACTGAAAGATCTGAAGTACTGGAACTTACAGATGATAGGAACATCCTTTTCAACTGCTACATCCAGAAAAGAAGGGATATCCATGTCAGCCATATCAGCTTTAGCCATGATCAGTTTGAACGTTCCTTCTTGATGCCAGATCATGGATGCAGCAGCGGAAGCATTATTTGTAGCAGTAACTGATTAACCAAACAATTATCAGAGCTATTAGTTGAGCACATATCTAACACCAGATTCAATTCTTATGAACTCTTACAGAAAGTGTCAAATTTTTAATTACTCCTCAAATGCTAACCCGAAAAACACTGGTTAAAGTTTTACTGTGTGATCATTTTGAAAACCATTTTCAAGAACGTTCTTGGATCCTAAAAGCTGGATCCGTCTGAATTTATCATTTTACTTACATGTCAGCAAAAAAATTCAGTGAGATGAAAGTGGCAAAGAGAATTGAGAGAAAATTTGAAGTATACCTTTGAAAGAATATAGCTGAAGAATTGCTGAGAGATACGAACGTGAAATTTTGTCATCATGCACTAGCAGAATTCTAAAACCTCTTGCAAAACTAGGAACATGTTTTATCAGTGAAATTGACTCATCTACCATTTTCACAATGTGAAACTGAATAGAGGAATGAACCAATTGAAGGATTAAAGCACAGAGGAAGAAGAATTTTGAAGTGTTTGTGGATTATAAAGAACTAAGGTGTTTGAGTACATTATATGAAGTAGGAGGACAAGTGTCAACCAAGGTGAAATAAACGTGACCATATAAAAGGTATTTTTTTTAATTATCAACGTTTTTGTACCCTTTTCTGGAAACAATATACTTTTTAACTTAATTAACTCATAAATTTAAATGATTTCAATTGTGATCTATATAGTTAAAAAAAATTATTTTCCAATTATAGATATAAAATTTTATCTTTTGGGATGACGCGGGTGTATCCTTACATTGTCATTACTTATATGTTTTTAAATAAAAAATTAAAAACTAGTTTTTTTAAAAAAAAATTCGAGTATTTTCAATTAAATTTCTGTTAACAAATTATTATATCGAATGTTCAATATTTATATATTTTTAACTGAGTCTCTACATCAATTAAAATTTGGAAATACCAAACAATGTTACTTAATAGAGATAATTAGCATTGCGAAACTTTATTCTTTTTATTATTGAGTTCAGTGCTATGCTTGACAGTGTAAAATTAAATAATCAAGTCATCCAATAAATTAGTTAAAAATATAAAAAATTTAAACACTCAATAGAGCTAAAATTTTAATAAAAATTTAATTAACAACACTTCAATTTAATGAAATGCTTCAAATTGAAGTAAATTTCATTTTATTGTTATATAAAGACACATAAATAAGGATGATGTAAAAAATTAACAGAAAAAACAAGTGATAAAAAATTAATTCAAAATAAAATTAAAAATTAGATACTCACTAAATTAAATTTTTTTAATAAATCCAATTAAAAATACTCAAATTTATAAAAAAAGACTTCAAATTTAATTAAGATTTTTTTTACTAAACTTAATTGTGCATACAAAATTTAATACAGGTTAAATTAACAATTTTGTATTAATAGTTATATCACAATGTATGATAACTTCTTAGTTATTTTAAAGACTAACGATTTCTATGTAAAAAGATAACAATTTCATCATTCATAGTAATTTAGAATTAGGAAACATAAAACATTTATAATATACATGCCATTTTAGTACAAAAGTAAAATTATAAATAGGTTTGAGAAGGGTAGTGACTTATGGCATGTGTTAGACATTGACCATCACAGGAACTCTAGAAGGTTCACTAAAAGACCTTGTAATTACTAGTAGCAAATGGTAGTTAAATAAAAAAAAAAAGACATGGTTCACATTTTCTATATAAAATAGTAAACTTCTACTACAAGTAATGTGGTACTGAATAAATTTAAGAGTGTATTAATTTTAAGAATTATTCTCACATTTCCAGAAATAAATGTAGTTTATAATGTTATTTTTTTTTTATAATTCTAGTAGTATTTTGTTGGTGAATTAATTAATTGTTCTATTTAATAACAATACTTTTCCCTGTTTAGGTTGTGAAAAATTTAATGTCTATGAAAGAGTGTTGTTGAATTAATAATAATTCATTTAAAATTTATTAAGAAATTTGGTTTCCATGCTTAAAAAGTCAAATATTTTAATATCTTTATAATTTTTTTACCGGATTTTCTGAGATAAAGTGAAACCTTCCACTCTGTTGCAATAGCTGTCGCTTCAGTCCGTTTCAATTAGGTTTGTTAGAACCGTGTGTAAGAAAATAAATAAAAGATATGTTAGAAGATAATAAACGAGTAAAAAGAAAATGAGTTTTTGAAAACTAAATAATCATTTCAAAAGTTTCTTTTTAAGGATAATATGATAATTAAAAAGAATTTTTTTATAATGATGAAAAAGAAAAACAGAAATAGCATTGTTTTTATAATTAAAAAGAAAAACAAGTTTTTTATAACTAAGGAAAAACAATTTCTTATAATTAAAGAAAAATAATTTTTGTACAGTCAAAAAATCTGTTAGATATAAATACATCTCTATCTATCTTAAAAAGGGTACTCTGATTTTTAAACATTTAAAAATATGAACTATTTTTACAATATGACAAATTTAAAAAGTTGTCAAGAAAAAACACAAACTTAATTTAAAAAATATCGATAAAATATTCAAAAAAGAAAAAGAAAATTAAGTCAATAAAGATTTTAAAATATCCTCAAGTCAATTTCGTTATCACTTCTGAATTTTTTTGAAAAGAATAACATAAATTTTATTTTTAAATCTACATAAATCAATCATCTCTTCCTCTTCGAATCATTAATTCCATAAAAATACATACTAAATTTCATATTAAATTATGTTGATGAGAGCAGCTTAAACTCACAAAGGACAAAAGATAATTATATCTTATTTAATAATGATTTGTTTTAAATACAAATCTTATATATTGTAACAACACTCTATTAAGAAATTGTAACTAAAACAAAATAACAAATTCCTAAACAACCTTCACTAACATAATTGAGTAATTAAATATAAATAATTTTCTAAAAACTTATATAAGTAAGAGGAAACAACAAATTCCAAATTCCTAATGCACATGCACACTGATGTACACGTTCAACACTCTTTTTTGATGTACACGTTCAACACTCCTCCTTGCATCAGTGAATGATAAGTCCAAATGTTTCTCTTAGTAACTCATACTTATTTTTTGGAAGTGTTTTGGTGAAGATATCTGAAATAACTTGATATTGTATTGCTTTGTTTTTTCCATGAAAGACATGATTTTTTGAGATGATAATGGTTGTCTAGTTGTCCACCATTACTTCCGTAGTAATCTATTGCTCCAAGTGCAAATCAATTAATATTTTTCCAAGCCATAAGGCTTGATCTAGAGTTGTTGTGGTTGTGGTAGACTGTGCAACAATTTCTTACTTTTTGAACTCTAAGAGAATATTCCTAATTCAAAATTGAAAAATAGCCCGAAGTGCTCTTCATGTCATCTAAAGATCCTCTCCGGTCACTGTCAGAGTAACCTTGCAACTTGAAATCTTGTGATTGATTAAACTTCATGGCATAATTTAAAGTTCCATTGACATATCTCAACATTCTCTTTGCTGCTTTCAAATGAGATTCTTTAGGACAATTCAAAAATCTTGAAAGTACACCTACTATATACAATATATCAGGTTTTGTTGTTGTGAGATACATTAAGCAACCAAATAAGCTTTTGTAGAGTGTTTCCTCCACTTGTTTTGAAACATCATATTTGCATAACTTCTCCTTTTGACACATATGAGTGTTCACACTTTTATAATTTTCCATGCTAAACTTCTTCAGAATCTCCTTTGCACACTTCCTTTGACTAATTAAAATTTCACCACTCTTTTGCTTAACCTTCGTACCAAGGAAAAATGACATTTCTCTTAAGTTTGTCATCGCAAAAACCTGCATTATTAAACTCTTGAATACGTTTAAGATTGCTGCTAGTAACTAGGAGATCATCAACATACAAAGAAATCACAGCAAAATTAGCTTGATTACGTTTTGTGTATAAAGTGAATTCTCTAAGACTTTTAACAAAGCCTAGTTTTGATAAGAATTCATCAATTGTGTTGTAACAAACTCTTGAGACCTATTTGAAACCATATAAAACCTTCTTTAATAGATAAACTTTATCTTCATGTCCTTTCACCCAAAACCCTTCACGTTGCTCAACAAAAGATTTCTCCCTCTAGAAATCCATTTAAAAAGGCTAACTTGACATTAAGTTGGTAGATTTTATATCCTTTTGTGCTGTAATAGCTAACAACATGTTGATGGTATCATATCTTATTACCGGTGCAAAAGTATCAATGTAATCCACTCTAAAAATTTGAGCAATACCCTTTCACGACTAACCTTGATTTGTACTTGATGATTGAACCGTCTACATTCAACTTTGTTTTGAACACCTATTTCACTCCTATGAAGTTCATGTCTTCAGGCCTTTCAACAAGCTCCCAAGTTTTTTTTTTCAATCATGAAAAATTCCTCCTGCATTGAAGCCATCCATTTGGGATCCTCCATATTGCTTCATAATAACTTGCAGGTTCTAACACTGTTACATTTTGCATCTATCATAAATATCTGAAAGTAATTTAGTACCCATTATAAGTGCATCATCAACTAGCTAATATTGATTTAACAAATGGTCAACTATTGACATTTTTTCAACACCATTCCAATTCTATTGTTCATCCTTCATAAAGTACACATCCCTACTTGTAAGATTTTTCCTTTTGGAATGTTGAAAAACTCTATAAACCTTGGATAATGAACTATATCCCACGAAAATCCTAGATTCAACTTTCTTATCTAGCTTGTCTCTCTTAATCTATTACACTAAGTGATGTTAGGAATTCAAGTGAGTCTAAGTCCCACATTAACCAGAAATGAGAAAGTAGAGCACTATATAAAGATAAAGACCCATAAACCCAGTGCATTAAGGTTTTGGGTTGAGAGTGGTGTCAGTGTCTTATGTGGTTAGGCTCAGATCTCATTGGTGTTGTTCTCCTAGTGAAACCCCCTTTGTAAAACCTAACAAGTGAAACATAAACATCCAAACACTTTAAAATATTTCAAATATTGCTACAAGGAAGGTAAAGCAAATATTGTCACAACTTAAACATTAATACACAACTGAATGAAAATAGGAGTAGGGAATATTATCCTAATAAAAAAATATTACCTATAAACACTTTTTTTTACTTTTTCGAGTAAAAGAAAATTAGAACAAGATATCGGTCTTCGCTCTCATCTTTATTCTCCATGCAACGAAGATTTGGAGAGGAAATAAAGAAATATAACTTTTTGAATAAATTTTCAGTACACCATCAAGTCAATAATATTCCTTCCGTTCCACAATCCTAAGAAGCGGAAAAAATAAAATCACTTTTAACCCAACATATGTTTTTGTTTGAACACAAAAAAAGAATGGGAAAAGATGTAAAATTCGGACCACAGATAAGGGACATAGGAAAGCTTGTTTTAAACATGGGTGATTTATTGTAAAATGAACATGTGTTAATAATTCAATTTGGATTATTTGAATAAAACCCAAGGGTAATTATATATATATATATATATATATATAGATATATATAATTACATAGATATGCCGAAGAAGATTAATATGTTAGATTGAAGTATTTGGCATATACTATACATATATTATATTTTCAGTGGTATCTAATACACGTATCGTATTTATGCATCATAGATCATTATCTATTTACCAAAAATCAATCACAAATCATACGCATTATTCGGATAAATATTACAAAACATTAATGCATGTCTAGTTCTGCATTAAATTTATATAAAATTAATTATATTTAACTTTTTAATTTATATTCAGTATATGTTTAATTTTCAAAATTAATTAAAAAATAAAAAAATTACTTAAATAACTAACTCTTACTTTGGTGTCGAAGAATCGATTATATATACAAGTCCACTGATATTTCTAATTTAATACACTTAGATTTTGTTATCATGCGTCATTTTCAAGACAGTGCTGTAATGATTGGCTATTGTAAATTTAAATTAAACTAAACATTCTTCTGTATTTTTAAATAATTTCATTATTTGTAGGAATATATTCAAATTTATTTTATTGGAAAAGTTGGTAAAGTATGTAGATAAGTATTGTTTTGAAATAATAGACTGATAAACGAATTTAAAGTTTGAAGCGGGATAGTGAGACAGGAGACGAGATCGCCTACAGAATCCACAAACACTCCAAACAATCCTCACCTTTAAATTTTATTTATTTCATCACGAAACATGATCTAGAGCGTGCATCATGTGCAGTTGTGTAGCCGATTCTGTTCGGTGAAATAGAACACACTACAAAATGCCAACATCCAGAGACACCGAGCGACACAGGTCGACGACGATGGTGAAACTCTCCATCCCTTACTCGATTTGAAATTAGGGTTTCTCTTGTAATCGCCATCTCATATTCTTGATTTGTTTGCAGGATGAAATCGAAGAGTTGGAACCATTGTTTGACTACAGCCGGGTTCAGCCTGTGAACCCCATCACCATCGATGGTGCGTTTCTTTTCTTGAAAAATTTCGACTACTTCAAACCCTAATTTTTACAAGATTACTGTTTACCCTTTTTATCACTACCCTACGGGAGTTTGTGTTTGAATTTGAATGTCTGATTGTGATGGTCGCAGATGATTTTTATGATGACGACGATGTGATTTTTCTTGATGGTAAGAAGAGGAAGACTACCCAGACTGTAAGTCTTATTTTAGGCTCTGATTTTCACGTATTTGTGCCCTGATTATTGGTTTTGGTTTTGTAACTATTGAAAATGTTGGGGTTTTAGGTTGAGGATGACAAGAAGACCAATGGGAAAGGAGTCTCAGTGGTGAACATTGAAGATCAAGATGATGATTGGTTACCCCCTCCACCAATGAGTGCAAGTAATTCGCAGAGGTCGATTGATGATGATTCAACTTTGAAAAAATTAAGGTTGTGTACTTTTCACTCTCCTTAGGAATTTTCAAATGCCAAATCTTAGTTGCTTGCTATTGCTTCTTTTTTTACTCCCCCGTGAAATTATATTGTCATTGTTCTGCGCTGGAATTGGTTGCTCCAACAGTGATATTATAGGATAAGAATAATGCATACATCTGTAGTCTATTGTGGGATGGGTGATAGCCTTTTTTATGTTCTTGAAAAAAAAAATTGGCCACTCAACCCTAACCACATAATGCAATGATAAAATGGAATCGTTGACACAGTTTTTCATTTTGTTTCTGTATATCTATACTTTTTGTGTGTTAATCATCTGTGGTTTCCTCTGGAACTAGACTTGCCTTTTGCGTTGCTCCACATGTGGATATTACACAGAAAAAGATGTGCATTGGTGAATAAAATGGTTTTAATTTTCCATATAATTACTCCCAATACCTACCCGCTTTTATCTACAGTTTCTAACAGGGTGTTACTTATGCATGTAGATTAAAGAAGCAGGAACTTGCCTCATTTGCTGAATCAGCAAAACAATTGTTAAAAGATGTGGAAGAGTCTTCTAAATTCGAAGTTAATGATTCGTTGCAGTCTTCGGTAGATGGTGTAGATGAGAAAAGTCTACAGCATTCTGAAAGACCAAAGATTGTCATTTCTGTTCAAGACAAAGATGGAACAAAGCAGATTCGAATGTTCATGGTATATAATTCCGTCAACAGATATACTTTTTGTTGTCAATGCATGATTATCGTTATCCTATGATTCACGATTCGGTTCATCAGCTTGGTGATACAATATTTGCGTTGCATTAATTGTTTCTGAATTGCTTGTGAACCATGCAAATAGCAAAGGATCGTGTGAATCACCCTCGCGCAATTCTTCAGCAGTTGGGGTGTGACATCTTGCTGTACAAAGCCATCAGCTTTGTACCCGGCCATTGGGGCTGGAATAATAATTTTCACAACCAAAGATCCAGTCTCTGTTCCACTTTAGCTGCTCTTACTGCTAGTGGAGGGAGATGACCCACAACCCTAATTTAAAACAAAGAAAAATGTTTTTTTCCTTTAGGAGTTTCTCTGTCTTAGATGCAGGTCAAACACCACCGAGTTATGATTTTTTACTTTGGGCCGTAAGTTATTATTGGATCACTGGGAAATTCTTCCTCCTGCACCGTATATTTTTCTTCTTCCAGCTCCCTATAATTATATTTGATGGACAAAACTGCTCTTATGCTATCCCGATTGTTTTATTTTTCAGGTAAAATCTAGTTGTAATTATTGGCACAAGAGTTGTGTTTCTGTTTTTTTTTTTCAAAGCTGCTTTTGTTGGGACAAGAATTGTGTTTCTGATTTTTTTTTTTCAAAGCTGCTTTTCATTTATAGGCCAGTGGACATATTTTCAAAACAGAGTTTGGCCTCAATCCTTACGCTCATATTTTATTTGTCTCTAGGATGACAAGTTTGAAAGGATTGTCAAGACATATGCCGATAAAATCAAGTGTGACCAGAAACAGATAGTATTGTCCTTTGATGGTGATAAAATAAGTTCGTCCGAAACCCCTGCTAGCCTTGGGATGGAAGACGATGATATTATTGAAGTTCACGTGAAATCACGTTGATCCAGGTGAGTAATATTCTATCTTTCTGTTTTTAAGAAATCTTTGATTTTGTTCATAGTATTACGATATCTTGCATTAGTAATGCACTTCTGACTTGAATTAATGTAAGGGTGTCACCTGCGTACTCACTTTCTGTCATTGACTTGTTTTTTTCCAGGGAAGTATCATATTGTCTCCTGCTCCAGTAGCCGTTCGATTGATTGCTTCATTCAAAACGTAATTTGCTTCTTTTTGCTGGAAATAGTTACAATATCGCCTATACTCATCTGACCAGGTAATCATGGTGCTCAAACTGACATTTCGGACGATGTTTGGGAGTTACATTACCCTTGAAGGTTTTTGTGTTTTTAGCATCTTTAGTAAAACAAGAACAATTCTAGTTCGTATTTGCAATACTTATTTGTACAGCAAATATTTTGACAGAATAGTTTAGGCACTCTTTTGTTAGATGTTTGTCATATAGGTCTGTTAAAATCCAGAAAACCTCCCGGTATTAGAGGTGCCTGCATTTTGTTTTCTGCTGTTTGGTTGATCGTTCAATAGATCTGTAAGCGAAGAGTTAGCTCAAAGTCGATTCCGAAACTTTAGTTGAAACACACATATAGAGATTATTTTTAACACTAGATTACATAAACAAATGCAAGTATCATTTTATGGTTACTCATTTTCAAATTAGAGATTTTAATTTGTAGTCCAGGATATGTATTAATTTTAATTTTTCCAATTTATTATCCTCTGACGTTATTCATAGAGACAATTAGCGAGCATGTCTCTTGAAGACTGTTAAAATGCTAAAATTTTACGCAAAAATATTCAAGCAATCTAAAAAAAGAGAAATGGTTTAGAACAATGAATCATACAATGCATTTTTATAATTAAAAGAGAGAGAAATAGAATTATGATAGAGATGGAAAAGGTACCGTTCATGTATTAAAGGCTTAAGTATGAGTTTAGTTCTTTAATATTAGAAAGTTGTTTTTTCTTTTAACGTAACTTAGTCCTTTCAAAAACATAATTGTTTTTCTTTCAAAGTTGATAGAGATGATTATCCTTGTTATTTTATACATTTTCAATAAAAATCAATCAATATATATTGTAATATCATTTATATTGATCTCAAAATTTCCTATGACATGAAAACAAGATTAAATAACATCTTGTTATTCAGTTAATAAAAATTTAATAAATTTACGTAAATACTTTTTTTTTCATATGTAAAACTTTTGAAATATTCTTATCTACATAGTAGGTAGTCAACGTAATCAATTTTTGATATCTTTTTATTGTGTGTTTGAATAAGACAATTTAAGAAGGTAATTTATTTATTTGGAGAATTTAAAATTTTTTCAAAGAATATGACATATTTTGATGAGAAAATAAAAAGAAAATTGAAATTGAGAAATTTTAAGAAGGCATTTCAAACAACTAAAATACTAAAATTTAAACTTTATTTAAATAATGAGGAAATAAAAATTCTTTAAGTTGTGAAATTGTTCATTAGTTAAGATAAAAATGTCCACAAGTCTAAAAAGTTGAATTGGACCGAACATAAAATTGAGATGAGTCAGCTTAGATCAAAGGTCGAGTCAAGATGATCTAGGTCAAAGATCGAATCGGATCGAGTTAGGTTGGATCGAAGGTCAAGTAGGGTCGAAGGATGAATTGGCCGGATTAGAACAAGCATACCGGCCTAAGTCGAAAGTCGAGTTGGGCTAAGTTGGGCCAAAGGTCGATTTAGGTTGGGCGGGGTCGAAAGTCGAGTTAAGTTGGACTAAAATGAAGATCAAGCTAGGTCAAACTAGATCGGACTGAAGGTTGACTTGAGCCTATCAGAAGGTCAAGTCGGGACAATTCATACTAAATGCTGAACCATGTCGGTCTGGACTAAAGGTTGAGTTGTGTTAAGGTTAATTTGAACCACAAATCAATACGAGTTGTATCAAATCAAATTTCATAACTAAATTAAGTTAAATTTAAATTAAATTTAAAGATAGAGTTGAGTTTGCGGTAAAATAAAAAATTAATTATTTTATAAAAAAAATTAAAATTAAAAATATTTTAATTATTTTATCCAAACTTAAATAATTATAAAAAAATAAATTACAAATAATTCAATTATTAAATATTCAATTTTTTGAAATTATTGAAATCCGTACTGTATTAATGTTTTCTGAGGGAAAAACATTTGTCGGAAGGGATTGAAGGACTGTGTCAAGCGGGAGGGATGATATATGAGCCACGTGGAAGAGGCAAATAAGACTATTTTTAATGCAGAGTACTTAATCAATTTAAGATCTAAATTTTATAAGATAAATTGACAGGAGAATAAATTTAGATATGAGAATCTTAAATATGATATTAAGTCATAAAAAAAATATTTTTTAAAACAACCTATTTTCTGAAAGAAATATTCTAAAATAATAAAAAAATATTTTTATTACAAATAATTTTTGTTGAGAAATATTATAGACCAATAACTAGAAAAGAATAATTCACAATAAATTAATAATAAAAATATTTTAAAATTAAATATTTGTAAGGTAAAGTGTAAATAACATAGAATTAAATGAATTTTATAAGACTCTTATATTTGAAGAAAAATATAGACAGATCTTAAAAATGAAACGATATAGAGAGACTCATAAAACCTAAATTAAAACTGTATTATAATCTCCATTGAGAGTGTCCTGATGCCAAAAGGTATGTTCGTTAGTAAAGAGAAAAGTAACTATATAATTGGAAAAAAGGTAGAAACTTATCCTAAATATTTTAAAAAAGAGAAAAATAATAAATTCTTTTTTTTTGTAAATTAAAATTAGTTTATATAAATTTATAGAAATTATATAAACTTTTTTCCAAAATAGATTGATAGATAATATATAATTTAATTTTAGATTGTAAAAAAATCATTCTTTTTAAAAAATATTCAAGGATATGTTTACATTCCCCGAGAAAATTGGTTATCTAAACCTAAATCTGTAGGCCCAAGCATAGCACAAAATCCAATTTTGGGCCAAGAGTCCACTATTGTTACCCACGCCACGCACATGTAAAATGTTGTCTTCCTCTCTCACCCAACTTGCATTCCATCTTTGCATCTCCAAAGTTTCAAATTTCCCCCTTTTCTTTACTTTTGGTCCCACACCTTATTCCATCTCCAAATTTAATATAATAAACAATTAAAGTTTTAGGAAAAATACCAAATGATTGTTTGATTTTCAGTACACATACATTTATATATAATGTATGAAATTAATAAACTAAATTTCAGTTATGATTTTCAGAGTTAGTAATTTATGATATCCACTGTTTTATTCCCATGGAGTTTTATTCTTGTACTCTATATCTCCGAAAAATAATGGTATATATTTCTTTTATAATTTTACTACTTTATTATATAAAATAAATAAATTTAACATCTTAATACTACTAGTCAAACACAAGAAATAAAAGAATTAAGAAATTATAGAAATCTTTATAATTATTCATATAATAGTTAATTTTTAAAAATATAAAAGTTAACATATCAACTATGCTAAAAAAACATGTATTATTTTAACAACACAAGCGATAATGATTTCTTTTTATCTTCACACAATCATTTATCAACGATCACTGATCTACCTTTTTCTTTTCATACCGACTACTCAATCACATTCAAACAAACGAAATGAAGTTTGAAATTTTAAAAGAATATATATTATAAAAATAAAAGAAAATAAGAAGAAAAAATTGAAAAACCTTATCTTATAATAAGAAATAAACTATGAAAATATAAAAACTTAAGTCTCATTTTGATTATTTTTTATGTCATTTTTAACTGTAAAAACTGTCACATTTTTTAACTTTTTTTGTTTATCTTATTTTTGTTTTGTTTTCATGGTATATTTTTTTATTTTTACATAAATATTCAAATAAAAAATATACTAAAAAATTTGACTACTTTATATAATGAAAAATAATAAAAAATATTACAATAAAAAATTTCAAAGTAATTTTAGTTTAAGTGCTGTAATTTTTTCCTCAAAACTAAAAATAAAGTCTAACAAAGAAAAAGAAGCCAAAATCAAACGTTTTTTTAGTTAAATATGTTTTTAATATTTCAAGTTTTAGTCAGTTTTGGAATTAATTTCTTTTTGAAATTTTATACTAATTTAGTCATTTATTTTTAGAAATGTGTAGATTTAGTCATTCTTACCAAAAATTTTTAAGTTTATTTAATATTGTAAATGCGTTTTATAATAATATTTGAGTTAACATTGAAACAAAGATGTGTTAAACGGTGTAAATAATTCAAATACTATTATAAAATGGGCTTAAAACATCATATAAATGTAACACAATTTAGTTAAAAGTTCTAAATTTACGTATTTTTAAAAATAAATGACTAAATTAATCAAACGTTTTGAAAAGATACTAATTCTAAATTTTAATTAAATTTAAGAGACAAAAATATATTTAATTTTTTTTTTACCAAAATCAAATGCAAAAAGAAGACAAAAGCTAAAAGATTATTTAAACCTTAGCATTCGATTAGTAATATAAAACTCACACGAATTAACCTCTTTTTTTTTTCAAGAGTAAATAAGTAGATGGGGCTTGAATTATTAACAGTGTTGTCTGAAATCATATTATGCTGATACAAGTCAACACCTCCTACACTTTTCGCGTCAGTCCAAACAACATTTATTTAATGCACTGTCAATCTCACCTACAGCGCAATTCAATGCTATTTTCTTTTTATTTTTCTCAATTATCTTCTCATTTGTGTCTAATAAATAGCTTCAGCCACTTGTAATAATCATAACACAGAATAATAGAATTTTACTTTTAAAAAAAAAAATACATTAAAAAAAATGATGTAATAGAAAAAAAACAAAGTATGATTAAATAGATTGAAAAGAGTTACAGAGTACAGTACTTTTGTTTGTTGCGATGTAAATGGAGTGAAAAGTAACGTGACGGAGTCGTGAGACACGAGGGGTGGGCCCGGGGTGGCCGGTCCGGTTGGGCCCATCCCATTAGGCGAGTTCCGATTGGCCCAACGCGGCTAACCTTTGGGATTACGTAACCACCACATTCACATGCACTATACACTGGATAACGTCCTCATGGACCCCACTTCACCACATCGCTCTTCCATGCTGGAAAAGTTCCATCTCTTCACTGTACACGTCACCTCCCCCAATTGGGTAAAGCCTGCAACAACGCATGACTCTTGTTGCTTCCTTCCCTTTCTTCTTCTTCACTGCACAACAAGAATCCACACACCACAACCCACACTTTCCAAAATTCACAACCCCTCTCTCTTTTTTCCCACAAACAAACACTTTTCGCTGCTTTCTCTTTGCTCTCTTCCACTTTTTATTTATTGGGAAACAGTCGTAGGTAGAATCTCTTACTTCCTTTTCGCTTTTCCAACTCCTTCTCAAAAGTCAACTCTCCATGCTTCTCTCGGATTTCATGTTCATTGTTGCTTCCTTTCACTGGTTTCTATACACTATTTTTCCTGCTTTTTACTTTCTTCGCTTTTTTTCATCACGAAAATTAAATTTAATTCGGCTTTTCTTTTTTTTTTTTTTTTGTTTTTGTTGGTTTTCTTATCTTCATTCATTTCTGTTATAGTTTTTGCTACTCTTTTTTGGGAGGACAGAGTGGTGGGCTATGATTACTTAGTTCCCTCTGATTTGGGTGTTTTTATGATGGGTGATTTCACTATCATACCATTACAAGTTCTCGAGTTATTATTAGTCGTGTGGGTAAATTGTGGATTTTTGAAATAGTTCTTTTGGATTTGTAATCGATTTGGACCAACAGGTAAGACATGGACATTTGAATCGCTTTTTTCTTTCCATAATAGTATATTGAGTAAATAGTATATCCAGTGTCAGCGTTCACCATTATTCAGTTATGAATCGTTACATATAATGGATTTGTCATTTTTTTAATAGTAATCACTTTAAATGTTATATTTGTTATGGTTTCTGATTATTTGTATCTATCATGATTTCTGAATAGTTGGCAATTTTTTTTTTTATATTTTCTGGTTTATAGAAAATAAACTATTTTCCATTTTTATTTTGTCAAAGGACTGTTTTATCATTCTTAACAGTCTTCTTATGGTTTCACAAGTATAACTGCATTTCATGTGAAGCTATTCTGCAGTTTCCATTTTTTCTTCTTCAGCTTTAAATTCTATTGACCCTGTGCGATTTTGTTTACAGCTTGTAAACCTTCACAGGGCAACAACTGATGCAAGACGAGATTGCCTTTTGCATAAAAGGACTCTGCAACCCTGCATGGTAGCTGAGCTGATATCTGGATCTTCTTTATTTAAATTGGTGTCTATACAGTATGCAGTTTTGTAATCTCAGAGCCTTTTTCATTATTGGAATTGAAGATTAAGGAAATGGAGAAGGTTTGTGAGTTCTGCACGGCCCTGAGGCCACTTGTTTACTGTAAAGCTGATTCGGCATATCTTTGTCTATCCTGTGATGCGAAGGTGCATTTGGCAAATGCTTTGTCCGGCCGGCACCTCCGGAACCTTGTGTGTAACTCATGTGGAGATCGTGTTGCTTATGTTGTATGTTTGGACCACAAAATGTTAATCTGTCGAGACTGTGATCAAAAGTTGCACAATAATTCTTTATCACACCAGAAACGAGCTATCAGAAGTTTCATAGGTTCCCCTTCTGCTAAAGACTTTGCAGCACTCTGGGGGTTTGAATTGAATGAGATTGAAAACTGTGCCAATCAGGATCAGTTTGATTCAGTTTCTTGTGTTTCTGCGGAATTGAATGTAGCACAAGTCTCAGGAAAGCCTGACATTCAAAATGGGGTCCCTTCACTGCTAGCTGGGGCCAAACTTGATGAGGGATCGACCAGTCAACAAGGTCAGGTAAGCAAGACAGAGTTTTAATATCTCATTTATTGTACTGATGAAATATATTATACGTAGTTTTGGATTTCAGTCATTTCAAAACTACTTTAATAGCTAAAGCTCTCATGATATAAAATTTAGCTTTGTCACCGAAGTTTTCCAATAAATATAAGATGGCTGTAGTCATAAACCATCTGGTACTTCTGAATTGATTGACTTTATAATACTGAGCCCATAAAAGGCATAGTTTAAAAGCACGTACACACATGTATATTAAAGTTTACGAGTTTACTTTCCATACTTTGTGAGAATTAGAGGAGTCATTATAACGACTTAAGAGTTGAACAGGATGTACACTGTTATTGCTTTCAAATTACTTTAAAAGGATGCAATAATAGAGTACTTGATACTTTAGTTCCGAAAATTATAAAGTAATGGTTAATCTAGTCCTCGTTTTATAAAAAGGATGTCAGTTAATTTAGTCTATCAAATTGGCTCCAACAGTTAATTTGGTCTTTTAGATTATAAAATTAATAATTTAATTCCTGAATTCAACAACCACTGTCAACTTTGCTATCTAATTTAACAACTATCCATCAATTTGGTTCTTGGCATTTAGGGACGAAGCCACTGATAATACACAATAAAGTGAGAGGCTAAATTGACTGATACACACTTACAATCAGAACCCAAAATGACTTACATTTAAACTAAAACAAGTCGAGGGATTACAATTTCTTTTAACAATTCCAGGGAGTAAAATAATTAATAATTTTTTTTTTTGGAAATTGATTTGATGGTTACTCTTGTCTTGGACAAATGATAGAAACTACCAGTTTATTAAATCTGGAGCAAATCCAAGGAATGGTTTGTGCATTCTCAAATTTAGGAATATGCAACATGTTTTGGCCAAATTGGTGTTCCTCTCACCTTGTAAAATCTCTTGTAGTTGCTAAAACTTCCTTCCTTTCTCATTGTATGACAACCGCTTGGTCAGAACACAACAATTACGGGAAGGTGTAATTTAAAATGTAACCCTTAAAGTATTTACTTAAATTGTAATTTTTTTTTTCTAGTCCCAATTCAATAAATCAAGACAACAAATAGTATAATTTGGATATACATGTCTAATTAATTAGAAAAAGGAACAGCTTCTATCATATGTATAAATGCAACCCATATGGTTTACTCTTTTCCGCTTCTGATACAAGTTAAAATGTGATGCATCTCAATTTTTAATATTGTCTTGCAGATATTGCACAATCATCAAGAGCGTCAAACTATTGTGCAGCAGATTATTGATCTAAAATGGCTCCAACAAATTGAGGAGATTGATTATTCTGCAAAGATCAGCAGGCTAAAAGAAAAAAAATCATCACCTTCATTATATCACACTCTTAAGAAATTGGACGAAAAATTCAATGGTCAATCACAAAATTCCCAGGATTTGGCTACTAATGTTCTGGAAAAATACTGTCCTACTGTGGAGCCGAGTACAGAAACTGTGCCCTCTACTTTTTCTCAACTTGATAATTTATCTTCATCTTCTATTATCGATCTTCCCTTGCATGGAGAATTGTTCTGGACGTGCAAAAGTCCACTTCGAAGTAATCAGGTCAGAGATTTCTTTGTTCGAAGACCACTGGTTTTAACCTCTGTTCTTCTTTATGAAATATGAACTGCTAACTTCTTCTCCTATTTTGCACCTTGCTTTGGTGGGATGCATGCCTTTGGTTACATGAAAATATGAACATGTACACACAAATATCAAAACTTTTTTCGATTGAAGTTTGAAAGAGAACACTAGGTTTTGTACGTCATTGGATAATATATTTAGCATATGATGAAGAATGGGAACATAGAACCGAGGAATAAACACAAAAACAATTGAAAAATTCCATATTTGATATTAAATTATTAAAGATAAGCTATCATCAAGGAGACAGATATTATGCTGTATAGGTAACTCAAAGGGCACTAAATCTAACCAGACAAGCAACGCGAGCTTAAAACTCAAGTATATCTTGTCTACTCTGGGAAAGAAAACCACAATCTAGCTAGGGATAAGATATCCCAATTCCCATTCAACTAAATCCTAACTTCTGAAATTACGGATATTCCCTCAATCCTGATTATAAACAGCAATTCACATTTTCTGCTACATTACAAATCATAATTTAATCGAATTTGAAATAGAATTTCCCCATACTGCAATAAGCTTCCAACAGTTATAATTGTTATACATTTCTCCTTTTCCTTTATTGCAACATATTAATAAAAAAGCTTTATGATGATGTCTGTGTAACCCAGCAAGGATAAACAGAATTACATATTGATGAAGAGCTTAAAGGACAAACTGGACCAACAAAACCCATACATAAGAAAGGATATTATGCTAGAAACAAAACACAAGTATAGTATGCTAAGAAAAGGAGTTATTTTTACATATAATTATTGAAACGGGTATTGGTTTCATAATATAAGATTAATATCATTCCAAGACTTTCCTAATGGTGAAGGTCCTCCTATGCAAAGGCTTTAACTTGTCTCTTCCAGGCCTATCCTTGTTTAAAGAAAAATTGGGTTCAAGCTGGAAAAAATGGAAAATCATACAAACAAATTTCAGCCAGCTTTTGAATGTCTTTAACAGGAATTTGGTTGGAAAATGCCAAATTAAACATGCTCTTGATAGGGTTTCTAAACTCAAATCGGTATCATAGAAAGTTTGGAAATTTTGTTTCAAACATAGCATGCTGGCTTTTTAATCTTAGACCTCCCTCCCAATCTGTCAGTGACAAGAAAGAGGAGGAGTTGAATATCTAGTAATGTAGCAAGACACTTGTTTTGCTGTGTGTTTGTGACTGCTCTTGCATTTGATTCATTTATATTTGGTTGACATTATATTGATTGTTCAGTATCTACATTTGGTCAACTTTATACTTGTTGTCAAAATGGAAATTTCTTTTTGTCAATGTTGCAGCTGTGGTCCCAAAATATTCAAGACCTTGGTATATGTGAAGAACTTGTTCGTCTGGATGATTTTAACATCCCTGATGTTGACTTAACTTTCCAAAACTTTGATGAATTATTTGGAGGAGATAAGGATCCAATTAGAATATTGTTTGATGATCAAGATGTCTCCTGCTCTTCTTTAGAGAAGGATAAGTCAATCGACAAGTCAGATATTGACAATCTAAGTGCAATGGAGGTCTGAATTTCTTCCTTTATAAGTCAACATATTTTCATTCCTTCTTAGTGTGTTGATAGTTGTAGGGCTACATCAGACTACAATGATTAGAGAAGAGCGTCATAATATTTATATCAACTTTAGCAGAATGTGAACAGAAATTTATTTTTGTAAGGCTAATTTTAAAGGACAAAGGGCAATATTAATGCAGAGTAATAATGTTATGCAGAACAGTGCACTTCAGCAGTTTCCTTTCGGTGACTTATCACTTCTTGAATCAAAAGCGGAAATGTGAAACTTTCAAATTTAGACATGAATAATATTGGTTTAAATGCTTTCTGATTCATGGTTTTGGTTATACCACACATTTTTTTGGAAAGCATTCAAACACAAATGCAGTTGCAATGATACCATAGATACAGTAAAATAGTTAATATAAGTTTCAGCAATCATTGTATGTAACTACTTTATATCTTGATTTCTGAAGCTATTTATAACCACAAAAGTTCAAAGAAATACCATAGAAGAAGAATTGGAGGACTACTGTGTCCTCCCATGTGATACAATGATTTAGGTCCATAATTGTGTAATATATGGTGCAAATGTTTTGAAGCTCCCATATTTTTATAGTATAAGCTTTAGAATAAAAAATTCATTATGTAGTTTAAGGTTAACTCCAGTTGATCTTCATCAAAATCATCTAATACTGTATTCATGAATAGTTGATCGAGCTAAGATATAAGAAGTCAAGGTAACATCGACGAGATACCCCGTCTCCAAAATAAAATACCTATTAATTGTACTCTTGTTTTTCTGTCATGAAAGGATTCTTCGGCTTCTGCATCCATTAATCTCTCCCAATATGATCATGAGAACAAGCATATGAACCCTCTCGGCCAGTACTGTCCAAAAAGCATGGATCCTACGCATGCGACTCAACCATTTGATTCAAATATACCCTTATCTGTTTTGGGATTCACTTTGGAAAGCAGTTTCACAGGTCATGAGGACAGTGTCCTTTCTCCCTACAGTGAAGGGAAGGCTTATTCAGGTAGTTAAATTGAATTGAAGATTGCACATGTGGAGCCTAAAGGAAATGTCATATGAAGTATAAAGAGAAAAGGTCTCAATTGTGAGTTCTGAGTGCTAAGTGTCTCACTTTAGCCTATGTTTAGTTGAGTCATTTTAACATGCCATTCAGTTATTATCACATACCTGTTAGTTCTTCATCTCAGTATTGTCAATTTTGACATTCGAGTTTGTTTTTGGTACCTCATTGATCTATTACCAGCAATAATGCATTTTGTCCCTGGAAATATTATTAAGTTGATATTTGTATTTTATCAATTTTTATCATATTTATATTCTTTCTGCTTCCAGGCATGAGAAGCAATTTCGACTTCTATCCAGGAAACCTGGAGCTAATGTAAGAAAGAGAGTGAAAGGCATTGCTATGACAGAAAGCATTTGACTTTTGCATATTCATGCTGTAGATATCTCTCTCTATTCCAGATTGTTCCTCATCATGAAGCATTTGTTAACTTGATAAATTGATTCGCTCATATTTTTTCTGTTCATAATATATTGTAAAAGTATAGCATCATGATATGTGCTGCTTATTCAGAAAATATAGTTAATCTATGTGTATGTAAATATGAACAATTTCTTCCAAATTTGAGTTTTCTTCCTGTTAAAAGTCTAATAATCTTGACAACTCAATTCCTACATGGTGTTGTATAACATCCACTCAATACCATGGACATTATATTCAGCGGAAAAAAACTCTACAGACAAGTGTTGCAAGTCTCCATGTAATACAAGGAGAATACATTCTTTGCAATATACAGTCCTTTATTGGTTAAAGTTCATCGAAAAATATAAAACTATGAGAGATTTACTAAATTTCGTGTTAGACTCATCTAAATATGTGATTTTCAATAATTCATCTAATGGAAAATATTGCGAGAGTGTGTAATCTACATGCATAAATACTTTGCAAGGTCTTTTTGGTTCTTGATAAATGATATGTTTGTTGCTGTACCTGCAGATCTATGGACTTATTCTGGTTTCTCTTGATAGTTAAGTTTAGTCAACCCTTTGCATTTTTTTTTGCTGACGTTTGAAATCTTAAACCCTATTACAGAATAATCTACCAATACTCAACAGTTATGTTTCAATTCAATCAAAGTTAAGGATTATGCTGTACAACTACAAGCAGCCATTTTCAGTGGCAGCTCTATGCATTGAGAGTAGTAGAGAAAGGGACATTTGTGATTTGCTCTTCAGACCTTGATAAAACTTAAGAACAACTAATTCAGCTTTTAGCAGTGTGACCAAAGCTGTAATGAAAGGGAAAGATAATCTGAACATTGTTTGTTTATGAAAAAATAATATCTGAGAAGAATTGTGTGGCTAACTTAACAACCATGACACGTGGGAAAGAGTTTATCTATTGCTCATTGAGAAAGAAATTAACGTGAGGCTTTTGAATGAGTGTTATTTTATTCAACAAACATTTTGATACCAGATTTTGATGGAGTAGCGATTAGAGGAAGAGGTTGTTGTAAATGTGATAAAGAAGCAATCCCTCTAACCTCTCACTCCAATTCCAAATAGAAAGACCATGATTTCTTTTCTTTTCTTTTCTTTTCTTTTCTTTTCTAAATGAATGTCAAACTGTCTTAATCCACTTCATGACTTGAAAATGGGAAACCAAAGCCTAAACCACACCAGCCAGTACCCTCCTTCAAACTAACTTCAAATTCAAGCATTATATAATCAAATGCTGCCCTAACCGCAACTGCACCTTGAATACGCCCTCTAAACTGTCTTCGCCTCTTATTATCTTTCTGTTAGAACCAAAAAATTATTATTTCTATTTATGTCTATGCTCAAAACCAAGAATAAATCATACAACGTGGACCCCCATTTACCAATTTTATGTCATTCCCTTTTTACAACTTTATATGTATGTAATTTTTTATTTTCTTGTCCGAAGGGTTTTTTAAATAGTTATTTTGTCCTTGTGTAAGTTCTTTCAAGTCCTTTAATTAGAAAAAATAAATTTAAGGATCGTTTTGACATCAACGGTTTTTAAAAATAACAAACAAACATATAAGTGCTTATTATTTCATTCGTGTATATGTAACATCAAACTAAACTTTATTGTATTTCTTTTATGGATTTCAATTCTTAAAAATGTATGATGCACTTAAAGAAATTAATTATCAGAGTGAAAAAATAATAATTCGCTGAGCCGTTTCAACAATTTTGAGTGCTAGATTTATGTAGAGTGTAGAATATAACTGGTGACCATTTTAGACAAATATTATTTTGTTAGCTATTATTGTTAAGATAATACAAAAAAAAATATAACATTTAATAATATTAACAATGTATAAATTTTAATGAGAATTTTATTACGCTATTTGACATATACAATGGTTTACTAACCTCCGCACAATAGTTTCTGCATTAAGTAATAATTATTGATGTGAGCGCATATGGATTTGACATTAAACGCATATATTAGTTAAGTATAAATGAATAGACAACAATGGATATAGCAATAATTGAGAGCTAAATTGTAGTTTATAAAAAGAAAAAATTATCTTGACACCTCCTTTTTCTCTTATTTCTATTTTTCTGTTAATAATAAAATACTATATTTAACTAATATAACAAAATTTTGAAATAAAATAATAATATTTATAGTTATTAAATGGTAGTATAAAATATAATACATGTCAAACTATGATTATCCTTTATAAAATATTGCTGAAATGAGTTTTGGATGAAATTAAAAAGGTTGCATAAATCAATTACAGTAGTGAGAAACTGCATTGCTCCATAACAATTTAGTAAGAGAAATAAATTAAAATTAAAATGAACCTTCTTTGGAATTTTTTTATATAATTTCTCCGAATTTTCATTTTTAAATTGTATATAATTAAATTTTAAGTTATCAGTAAGACTAAAAAATCACGCCATTTTTATTACATAAGACTAAAAGGAAATTACATCAATGGTCAATGCTTAAGCAGGAAATTTAGTTTTAAGAAACACACCAATTTTAAAATACCAAAAAAATCCTCAAAAGATTTAGCAGATCTTACGGAATGAGTAGGGGTAATTAGGGAAAGGCATAAAAGTTGAATAAGCTCCGAAAGAGCGTTCTGTTAGGAAGTGTGTCAGAGACGGTTTCTTTCTTTCTTTCCATGGCACCAAACACACTCGCCTCAACCATTACCACTATAAAATCTCTTCTTCCACCTCTCTCTCTCTCTCAAATCGCTTTCTCTTTCTAAAATCGCCTCACTCCTGGAGAGAAGCTCAAAGCCAACAGAGAGGTCAGTGATTTTCAAGAAATTCTCGGTTTATTCAATGAACAGTAGCTTCTTTAATTCAATTTTAATTTCTCTATGAATTAACTTCATTATACATTAAGTAATTTGCATGTTCGACTTATTAATCATTTCATCGACATTTCTTGAATAAAACTTAGTTCGACGTTTTCTTCGATCGCGCACTGTGATTCTTTAAAGAATCGGTTATCAAATTATTATGATCTGAGAATAAATATGAATTAAGTGATGCTCGATGAAACAATTCAGTTAATGATCGATCATCACATTGCGATTCCGGAATTCTTTTCAGTTATAACCATCTTTGTCTGATTTTGCAGAATCGAGAAAAATGCTTAATAAGGACGCTTGCTCTCCCTCCTCCAACGGCGGATTCGGACCCGCTTCCGCCTCTGGTCAACTGCCGTCGAACGGAGGCTACGGTTCGTTGTACTCAGCTCTGTCGAACGATAACCTTCCTTCGCTCTCCGCGAACTGCAGCAACGGCGGCGGCGTTTCGCTGTACCCGTACTCCGAGTCAGCAACTCAGTATGACTCGTGCGTGATTCAGAAGCACCAGGACATGGTGAACCGTCAAAGCATGTGCCTGAACCGCCTGGTGGAGACTTCCAAAGAGGTGGATGCTCTGAGGCAGGAGAACGGTCAGCTCCGGGCCGCAAACAAGGAGTTGCAGAAGCAGCTGCACCTCGTCATCCAGGCTTCGCTGGAGACTCAGTTTGCCGCCGCCGGAAGTGGCTCCTCCGGCCAGACTCAACCGACGCTGTTCGATGTCTTGCATGGCTTCCGCAGCCTCAACATTGGGGAAGGCAAAGAGAATTATGCCGATTGGAATAACAACAGTAATCATAATCACAACAATATTATGAATAATAATAATAACAAGGACCTGCAGGAAGTTTCGGACGAGAGTCCAACGAGCGTGATGGAGAATAACGTGGTGGAAGTTGAGAGATTCTCGCTCCCTAAGAGCATATCTGTGAGGTCCAATGGTTACTTGAAGATGGCTCAGTCTGCTGCTCTTGCCACCAATAATAATGCAACTCGCAATAAAGGTGCCACTCGCCCACGCGCCACCGCAACTCCACCTGAAGCCGTTGTAAGGACACACGTGCTAACTCTCTATATATGCTTGGGCTTTTTAAGTTATTATTATTATTATTTATTTTGATATGTGATTATTGCGTTTATCGTTATTTACCGTACTTGACGTGCTTGTTAGTTGCTAATTATTTTCCTTTCAAAAGAAGTAAAGCCTTGCTTGTCTATGTCATTACCTGGTGGTAGCTGCAACGAATGGAGTAGTTTCTGGTTGTTGTTTTCATTTGCGTGTGCTTGTTTTGGAAGTGTGCAACTCTAGTTAGCAATCGGGTTCGCAGGACCCATTAGCTCAAGTTGCTCTAAGGCATAAAGAAGTAGCCCAAGCCTTGCTGTGACAGTTGTAACTTGTTTGGTGGGTAGGAGCTAGCATAACCTGGGCTTTGGGGTCGTTAGGTTAGGTGGGGCTCTAGCTTTTCCCGTTGTTTCTTTTTTCTTGCGTGGGTATCATGTCCCAGTTAAGTAAGATTAATTTTGATAAGGAGCCATACAGTTTTGGTATTGTATAGGGGTCAAATAATTATGTGGTTTTTAAAACCTCCATGAATTTTTGAAATATGGAGAATTGGCAAGGCTGTGTTAGCCATACAACACACGTCCACTAAATATTGTTCTTTCATGTGTAGATTTGAAAAGATTTATGATAGTCATGTTTGATCTGTCATTCTGCTGCTAGCTGCTAGTGGTTGGGTATGTTTAACGTTTTGATAGCCACAAACAACAATTTCTAATTCGTGTTAGATGACATTATTGTTTTTAATTGGTAGAGTAGAGCTGATGCAAATATATTTTATTTATTATGGAAATTTTTATTGTCAGCAAATAAAGAAGTCATTTTAGTAAATAACGTAATTAGTGTGTGTGTGGAAAGTATATGTGCACCGTGCACATAAATGCATAATTGGACATGATATAGATAACAATATCTAACAAAACTTTAATTATTTTTTGTATGAATTCACATTATATCTTTTCCTTCTTACACTTATGCTCGTTTAGACGATGACATCTAAATTAAGAGAGTATAGTTCAGCTTACTTAGAGAGGATGACACCTAAGTTAAAAAGTCAGCTTAATTGGTTGAGCACCGTATGTATGAATTGTTATAATATCTTAAATATATTCAATGTTTATGGATGAAAAAATTACGAATCTGACTTAACTACTGTTGATAGTTGGCAGCCTAAAATATAGGAAAGAGTTTATTTATTTATTATTATTGTAATTTATGCTATTTGATTGTTGTTGAAATTTTTGCATATGTTGGCATGAAATGGTACAGCAGAAGGTATATGTGCGGGGAGGGCAGAAAGAGGAAGAGCCTCTGGAAATGGTGGTGTATAACCAGGGGATGTTCAAAACTGAGCTGTGTAATAAGTGGCAGGAAACTGGTACATGCCCATACGGAGACCACTGCCAATTTGCGCACGGTATTGGGGAGCTTCGCCCAGTCATTCGCCACCCACGCTACAAAACTGAGGTCTGCAGGATGGTCCTTGCTGGGGTTGTGTGCCCATATGGCCATAGATGCCATTTCCGCCATGCACTCACTGAACAAGAGAAAGCTGTGGTATCACAGCCTAAGCCCAGAACAATGAAGCTGGAAAGATAGGAGTCCGTCTTGTCTGCTGGAGTAAACGTAAATGGTACATAATATTCTTCATTGTGTAATTACAAACATGGACAACTACCACCTAAAAAATAATATTGCTTTCTAATGAATTGGAAAAGTAAGGGTAAAATACAAATACAAAATAGGAGGTTTGCCGCCATATCTAGAGCAGGATTGTTGGGGAGAATGTGGTCAGTAGTCGTCGTGTCTTTCATTTTTTTCTCCCGTCACATTTTGATTTTTGAGAGTTAAATTCATAATACGTCAGATGATCCCGATCCAACCAACCGATAGAAAGTATTCTTTGTAATGATACTACTTTTCTTTTTTGCTTTTTTGGTACTTTTGAAATGATACCATTTGATACTTTGCAAAGAAAGCAATTTCTAGTGTAGTCTATTTTTTAGCTGCCTGTACTTTTTTCTTTCAATACGAGTATATAATATATTTCACTTCCCTTTTTTGCTCATCAAGTAAATCCCCCTCTTTCCTTAGGCTACAAAATCAGGTCTTAAAATAAATTTGGTAGAAATCTGTGTGTTTGCCAAGATTGTCCTGTAATTGTTTAGGCCCAAGATTCCGTAGGCCTTGGCCCATAGTAATATGCTCACACTCACTCCAGCCTTCTCCCGTGAACAAAATGTATCTAATTAAGCTCGGACATACTACCATGTTTATTCGGCCTACCAGTGATCTCACATACCTGGACATTGGTACTTCAAAAATCCATCAATAAACTATTCAAGGAAATTGATGTCATTCACTTTTTATTAGAGATAAAACTTCAAACATTTTATATATGTACTCTTGTAAGATAATTTCTTTCACAGTGATCCAACTCTGTCCAGAACTTTATTATTTATTATGCCTAATTTCATGCCCTTTAATTATAAAAATAAATAAATAATCAAAGATCAATTGATATCACTGGCTTTTAAAACGGCCAAATAAACACTCGTAGTGTTCTTATTTGCTTCCTGTATATCTAACATGAAATTATTTTATAAAATATCTAAACAAAATAATTTATATAAATTAAATTTTACCCTAACCAGATTTTATTTACGGATTATTTAAAATGTTCCATGAGACTAGATACATTTTTACATTTTTTTTACATCACCATAGATCACGAATTGAATGGTTTTTTATTTTTATTTGAAGTTTTTTTTCATATTCTGTGTGTAGATAGAGAATTATAAAAATAGATAATTTAAAATAAAAAAAAAAGATCCTTTAAAAATCTAAGATTGTGTTTTGAAACCTCCATCAAAGTATAATGATATAAAATTTAAGGACGAAAGTATAAATTTTTTTATTCTAAGCTATCAGAATAAAAAATCATTTTATCTTATGTAACTTTTGTCTCGATAAAAATAAATTAAGAGAACAACATTATGCTTATAACTTACAACTTTAAATTTGTGTTTTAAAATCAAAGACGCATTTTGTAAAAAAGTTACATGCTATGCTTAAACAATTGCACCAAATGCTTAGTCATAGGAGCGTAACTAAGTTCACATATAGAATAAATGTAGGTATAATTAGTTGTAACATACTCACTTTGGTCCTAATGTGTTTAAATGATACTTATTTTTAACTTTGTGTTGATTTAGTACCCAAATTAATTAATTTGCATCAATGTAGTCCATCTCGTTAAATTTTCATAAACGCCGTTAACAATGACACTGATGTGGCATTGCAGAACAGACAGTGTCACCAGAAATAATTGTCCAGTGGCAATTTTGGTTTAACGTGCCATATCTCTCTTTTAAAGTTTATTATAAATGATTTTCCCATTTGAAAGCCCTAATTTTCCATTGCTACCTTCATCTTGAGTTGAATTTTGTTGTTGAAAAACATCTTTGGTTTGATTTTTGTTAACAACGAACTGTGAATGAAGATTTCAAAGGCTGCAATTACTTCAAATGGTGCAATGGAGATAATGGGAATGAAAGAGATGCAACCATTGCTAAACAGAGCAAAAGGAAAGGATAAGTAATCTGGAAAAAAAAGTTAATTGATTCTGAGAAGTGGCTGAAATACTTATTTAGGATAATTGGTTTGTTGGGTTTGATTATCATCCTCCTCCTGTGTGTTCAAACAAAAACCCTAAACCCTATGATCCAAACAACAAATCATGCAACTTCAATTTTATCCAAATCGTGCAGACTCCCTCAAATTCAGCAAACCCTCTTCCCCCTCTTTACTAACGTATGCAGAGAAATGGGAACAAATGTGTGACTTTTTTTTTTGTCTTATGTTGCACTGTTCCACATCATACACAACTCTTATGCCACATCACAATATTTTTTTTCACTTACTAGGTCCACATAGTCAAACGTTATCTTAATTAACGACTTTTTTCACTTACTAGGTCCACACAGTCAAATGTTATCTTAATTAACGACGTCAACGAAAAGAGACTACATTAATGCAAATTAACTAATTTGGATACTAAGTAGACACAAAATTAGAAGCGGGTATTATTTAGACACGTTAGAACGAAAGTGGGTGTGTTGCACTAATTATACCAATAAATATATAATCGAACATGTAAAGTTAAGTCAAAATTTTCTTAACACACCTTTGAAATAATTGATTATCAAGTTTACAACAACTTTTCTCAAATTCCGCATCTAATCAATAATATTGGGTATGCATTACATTCTGCAAAAGGAAATTTCACATGTTTTGGATATATGTGATTAATTATGATACATAATTGATTTTATCAAGAAAATTTTTATGTTTTTTAAATCAAGAGAGCTATGTTGTGATTTCTAAATATCTTGTGAGAATATTTTTACATAATTCAATTATTTTGGAAGAAAGATCGCTCAAGATTCATCATAGATAATTAATCATGTTTGTAGGTTGATTTGTTGTAAAATTGGTAATTTGTTGCTCAAAGTTCATTAAAGAAAGATTACTATAGATTATTTGTTGTTGTAAGATTAATTTATATAAATAATGTTAAGATAAATACGTGATAAAAAAATTGTATAAAAGGTGAGCCGTTGGAGTCGCTAGAATTCGAATCCATTTATACGCTGAACCTTTCTATATTATCCTCTATTGTATTTTTAAAATATTATTTGTCTATATTAAAAAGATTTTTAGTATATTTTAAAACATAAAATTTAATGTATATAATAAATATATTTTAAAATTAAAAAAATTAATAGAGAAACCAAATAGTAAGTTATTAAAAACGTTTTGTACCTTTATTTACTTTGATCGTAAAAAATAAAAAATAAATAAATCGTATCAAAAGTATATTTTATTTTGTTACACTAATTTATGTTTGAAAAACTTCGACTGAGGGAGCACGTGGTGGTATGCAGTCGAGTACATGATATGAGGCCGTGCATCCATAATCTAACGGTTGAAATATGTGATTGATGAGTGGCGTAGAGATAATCCAAAGTTGAAGGGAGAAAAGATTCGTGTGTGGTGGGGTTAGTGTGAGTAATAAAACCCATTTCCTTCTGTTAAGCATCTACATTCCACAACAACTCCTATTCCTATCATCTTCTTTCTACACACACCAATATATATTTACATGTGGTTAACCTAACCTAACCCAACAACATTTCGTTTCATATCGCAGAGAGAGAAAGAGAAAGGGAGAAGAGGCTGAGGAAGTGATGGGAGATGGGTGGGTTGGTAAAGCATAAGAGAATCAATATTTCTCACTGTTTTTGCCGATTCCACCCATTCCTATGATTTCCTCTGCTTTCTCTCTTTACACTCTCCTCTTACCTTCTCTTACTTATGTATGGTAAGCTCTTTTTTCCCTTCAGATCTCTTCTTTATACCATAGATCTGTGCTTTTATGAATCTTGATTTCTCTATCGTCTTACTTTTTCCTTGCTTCGCATGTATGTGTTACTCTGCTATAATTACTATCACAGATTTACCTTTTTTTTTTTCTTCTTGTTGTTCATGTTTAAGATTTAACAGATTATATGAGCTATTTCTAGCAGGTGCGTGTGTTCTTTATGATAAATGCGCTATGTACCTTTGAAGAGAGAAGCTAATTAATTGATCCAGTTGAATCTTGGTTCATTTGTAGATCAATGAGTATATATGAACTGGTTTTATCTGAATTATATTAAAACTAAATAAACAAAAAATATTAACAGATATTAACATACAGTAACAGCGATAGGTAGTTGATGTCTGGAAATTAGATTTTCTGTAGATTATAAATCAAACATACGAATTTGAAGAGATAATGTTTGATAGTGAAATCACTCCTGCTGAATCTTCAAAGCAAAATATTTATTTTAAAAATTACTTTTAAAAAATTGTTAAAGTTCACACAATAAGCGAGTACTTCTCAAAATGATGAGATTAAGTACACCTGAATATATGATAATAACTTGTTAATTAATATCAAAATAATAGATGAGGTGTGAAGATGCTTATTCACAGTGCCAAGTAAAACGGTCTATTAATTCATTTCTTAATTTTTGAATTTATATATACATTTTTAATATAATATTAAAGTTTGTATGGAAGAAAATGTTCGGAACCTGACAAAGGAGTTCACTGAAGAAAAATGGAAGATTTAATATATTCGAGACAAATAGAAAAAAATGTTCAGAAAATTGACGTGTAAACTTTAAAAGACGAAAGGTGTAGATATAATCAAAAAATAGAAGTATACATTTGAATATTTTAAATATGAGTATAGATTGAGGATTAGAATGCAAGATAGTTACATATTTATAATTAGGTTAGGTTTCTTAAATATAAAGGGAGGTTGGAAAGATTGTATCCGAGAAAGTAAATAATATGGAAAGTTAAAAATTTGTCTCATTAGTTGAAATGAAAGTTAAAAGGAGAGTTATGATGCACTGATAGGGTTATCTATATATGTGTTAGACATGTATATGTGTTTCATAATTTGGTATACTTTATCGATATTTATTAATAAAATATTTAATTTATAAAATCGTAATAAATTATAAGAAAATCTTTGAATATTGATTAATTTTAGTGACAAAAAATAATTAGTTATTATAATGATTAATTTAGGTACCAATTATAAACTAAAGTAATTTTTATTATAGATTGGTTTCTAAATTTGTCACTAATATTAGCTACCAAGAATTTGACTATCAAAATAATTAATTTATAAAGTGATTTTTAATTAGAAAATTAGTCTCTAAATTGGTCATAACATATTTTTTATTGCTACAATTGGTCATTATTTGAGAGTTTTCTTGAAATGGTGATAATTTATGTTTTTTGTTGTTGAAGATTTTAGTATATATGATTTTAATTTAGATTTATATTATAACAATCCTATATTTATTATGTTTTTAAGAATTATTATACATTTTTCAATATTTATATATCACATATAATATTTTATTATTTTTAAAACAAATGTATCTGTGTCATATACATATTGTATCTGATATATATATATATATATATATATATATATATATATATATATATATATATATTATAAAATATATATATATAAAAATATTTTTTTTATATATATATATATTATCTCAAAAAAATTTAAAATTAATCGACTATTTATTTATTTTAAATAATAAGTAAATAAAAATCTTATCAACAAAGAAATTATTAAAATAAAATAAAATGTAATTGATATTGATATTGAAACAAAAATATATTAAATAATGTAAATAAATATTAATATAAAATATATATTTATTATATTTTAAAAATTATCATAATTAATTTAAAATAATTATATTTATTTATCTTTACAATTTAAAAATTGAAATATATTACCATTTTAAATATAAATAGACTTCAAGAATTAAAAGTATATTTAACTTGAATAATTAAGGAAGACAAGTATAAACATATTACTAAACCGGGACGTAGGCATATTTTTTCAACCAAAAGAAATAGTTGTATCACCATCTTATTGATTTACTCAATAAAGTTGAATGTCCAAAAATAACATTAAAATATATTTTATATATAACTTTGAAAAAACATATACCTAAAGGAATAACATACTAAGAAATCATTTTTTATGACAAAAAAAATAAAAATGAAGGTGCAATATTACTACATGTGGAATGCACAAAACTATTCCGTTTAAATTGAAGACCCTAATAAGAGAACCTAGTGGCTGCAACCATGAGGCAACACCATTTAGAATAATATATAGTGAAGGTGGGTCCTAAAAGCTAATAGAAGCCATCATGATAGAGACAACTAAAACCTAATTTAGTGATAATTTATATAAAAGAAAGAAAGAAAAGAAAAAGTTGCGTTGAAGATGGTATCAGAGGAGTGAACACGGCAAGGCAAGCATGGCATCGAGATTGATGCGTCTTCTGTCGTATTACCCACAATTCAGTAAAGTCAAGTTAAGTGGGCATTTTGCAGACTCACCCATCACTGACTCACGTGACATTACATCAACGCGTTTTACTTTAATAATATAATAACATATATTAATATTTTAAATTAAAAATACAGATATAACAAAGTTTTTACCAGCGGTTAAAAAATATCATCCCAAATTAAATAATAACAGTCCTTCAGTTTCAAAATAGTGCCACTTTAGGTTTTCCTTGAAGATATCGAAACCTAGAGTGACTATTTTAAGGCGCCGTGAGGAATTGGCTCAAAAGGAGTGTGTTGTGTGAGTGAAAGAGGTTTTCTCTGGAAAAGATGAGGCAGAAAGGAAAGAGAGGTTTGAGCGAGGAAGGGTTTGCAATGGGTGGTTAGGTAAGAGAAATCAGATGATTCTGGTTTTGTTTTTCTTTCCTCTTGCCTGAGCCTCCCATTCCAATTGCTTCCTGGTTCCTCTCCTTCCTCTTTTATTTGCCTCCCATTCCAATTCGCACCAGGTATGTTTTCATCTATCTCTCTTTCTTCACTTTTTTTTCACTCTAACCTAATCTTCATCGTTTCTAAAGATCATCTCCTTCAGGTTCATCATTTCTATGTTTATGCTCTTTTGTTTTTGCAATTCATATTATATCAAAAGCAATTTCGCAAAGATATTTGTTCATACGCAGCGTCACTCACCGTCTCGTGTGAAGAACAACCGAATCAAGCGATTTCGTCACATCACGGGTTCCTCACTTGTGATCTCAAGTTTTTTTTAATAAAATTGTAAAATGCTTTGTATATTGAGATTTATAACTTGATTCGATTTCACCAGTTGTAAGATGTAGTAAGGAGATATTATCATACCAAAAATGTAGAGCAAAATTTCTCCTATATCTGATATTCGCACCAGAGTACTCTGTTCAGGCCTAAAATAACAAAGATGAGAAGAAGATGCTATTATAAACTATTTGTTAGTTAAAACATTCATTCTTAATCTCAAAGGCCATCCAAACTTGGGAAGAAGGGGGAAGGTGAATAAATTAGTGAAATATTTTCATTACAAAAATATTCTAGGTACAAACTTCTTTTTTTCCATTTTCAATTGTGTGTATTTAGTTAATATCAGATGAAGGTTAAAAGTATAACTCAGCATAAGAAAATGTTCGAATGAAAATTTATCGTTACATATATGTATTCTGTATTAAAAAAGTTCACGGTTGAAGGACTAAAAATGGATTCTATTTACGATGGAAGTCTATTAGAAAATCTTATTAATATTTACCGTTAATAATCCTACAGATTGGATTTTTCTCCATGTACAAGAGAAGAAAGTGATACAAATCTTGATCATGAGTATTCTTGGAAAATATTTCTTTCAACGCTTTTTTTTAAATCTTCTTTACAATTAATAATCTTACAAATACAGATTATTATGAGATGATTAAATAATCTTTTAAATAAATTATAAAAGGGACTAAAAATTGCCTCTGTTTACGGTAAAAAAAGTTGCAAATGTGAGAAATTCTCGCCGTGGTAAACATGAACGTAATTACGCTCAAAATGCTTCTATTTACATTAAAAAAAATTCCGCGTGGATTAAATGCTTACACAAATGACAACAATGTTACATTGATTAACTTATATCACTTATCATTAAATCTTATTTTAAATATAACTTTAATTTATTTATGGGGTTCATTCCATAATTTTGCTTTTCATTTGAGAATGGAGATTTTAAAGTAATTTAAAAATATAAAGTTGTCCACATTTATTTCTTATTTTATTAATTAAATTATTTTCCATGACATCTTAAGTGATTCTGTCAGGTTCTAAAACTTAATTGTATCAAAACAAAAAGTAAGTAAATGGAAAACTCAATTGAAATTATAAATATTCTAAATATAACATTTTAATTTTAAAATAAATATTAAAATTGTATATCATAAAAAGACTATTTTTTTTAATTTTAAATATTTCATGCATTTGAGGATAAAAGAAAAACTAGTATAAGATTTACTACAGACCACGTTGAAAAAATCATAAATAATAATAAAAAGAAGTGGGGGCCTCAGAGGGTCCAATCCATTACGCGAAAATATTCGATTCAATATCCTCTCTCTCTGCCGACAACTTTTGTCCATATTCTGTGTCACGAGTTTCATCATGCTCACAATTTTGATTCCTTTTTGCACCTTTATCAGTGTGATTAAAAAACTGTCTCTGTGCATCATTCTTCGTATTATTGTTAAATCTTTCTTTCCTGCATCACTGTTAAATCTAACTTGATACAACCCTTCCCTGTGAAACAGAAACATCGAAGAACATTTGAGAGAGAAAGAGAGGAAAAGGGAGACAAATTTGGAGGAAGAAACGGGTATGGGGGGATTGGGAAGTAAAGCTTATGCTATACTATTGTTGAATCCATCCATAACCAAAGCATAGCAAAATATGGTGTTTCTTCCCTACACCTCCCATACCACTTTTTTCCTCTATTTCTCCCCCTTCCTCCTCCTTCTGCTGCATATTCATCTCAGATCTCCTTCCTTTCTCATCTGGTAATGTTATCCCTATTTTCTCTCCTCTATTATCTCAGATCAATTATTTTTAATCATGTTTCCAATATTAAAAGATTCATTGGTTGCAAATTTCGTTAGATCTATATCAGAAAAGTATGTACCGATTTACAATTGTTTAGATCTAGACAAGTTTGGTTCAAGTTCTTGTTAAACAAATTATACCAATCAATTAAACAGCCACTTGTCTGGGTATGAGTACATTAACCACAGTAGATTCATATTGTTGTATGCAATTTTACCATCTATACATCATTCACAGATGTTAATTGTTCTGAAACTCAAAAAGTTTGATCTCTCTTCAATCAACAAGTGTCACTTTCTGATATTGAAAAGGTTTGTTGAAATTTTCTTATTTGAAGTCTGAGATAATTTTCACGATAAAATTAATTTTTGATTCTTCATTTGTTTCAATCGCCCCTAATTTATCCGTGTGATGTTAAAAATTGGCTATGGTTCAACAACTCTTTCATACTACAGCAGTTGAAGCAGTTGAATCCAAGAAGAGAAAAATCAAGAACGCTCATCAAAGCGCTTAACCCTGACCTTTCTCCTTTTTCCATGCCAATATTTTTTTTTTTTACTAAATAGTACAAATTCATTGAGATAATACATGGGCAAATAAAACAAAAAAAGTGAGTAAATCGTGTTTCGAAAAACTCGTATTTCAAACTAGGGAATATTCAAAGCTGAAACGGTGATCGAAAATATGTTTCGATTTTATTTTATTTTTTGTTAAAATCATGCTTGGAAGCATGAATTCAATTTCTTTTATAGTGTATAAAAACACATTTTATTCATACTTTTGTACCTGACGTGTTTATATATAATTTCCATTTCTTTTTTACCTTAATTTCTAAAATCACGCATGGATTTTTATCTATAATAGTTTAAATTGCTTTTTGGCTTTTTTTTTTTACTGAAATATTTAATGTTCTGGACAAGGTTTCACTGAATTTGTAGTTGTTGTTGAAACTATGTTTTGTTTTTCTAAACAAGTTATTGGATTTTAATGTTCTTAAATAATTTAGTCATTGTTATTTTGTAAATTTTAAATTTTACTTATAAGTTTTTAATTATAAATAAACTGTTGTGTTTATTTTACTTTACATGTGTTTCTTAAACAGTGCGATTCGGTAATAAAATAATTATATTAATTTAATGTTACTTGAAAATATAACATCATAAGGTCTTAATTGAAAATAATTGATAATATTGAAAATGTATATTAAAAATAAATCAATTTTTTTTTGGTTTAAATAGTACCTAAGGAAAGATAAACAAATATTTAGATAATGTGAACTGGTTGTATTAATTTGTGACGAAAACATGATAAGAATAATAATGATAATGTTAAACCACAAATTTGTATACAAGACCAATTGTGGGATGAGTTTTCTCAAATCAATATTTATTGATTACCTTTCCTTACGTGTTAATTTTCAAAAAAAAAAATTATCACTTTTTTTTAAATTTATTTTTTTATATGGATCTTCAATATATGAAAATTAAGTGTGTGTGTGTGGTGTGTATACATGTATACAAAAATAATAACAAATTATATTATTTAATGATAATAATATAGTTAAAATATTGTATAGAAAAATATTATAGTATAAATTTAGGATGTTATGTATATAGCATGGAACTTCCAAGCTCACCAATTTGAGCTTACCAAGTTAATTTATCAAGTAAAGTTGGAATTTTTCCTTTCCCTTATAACTATGTATGCATATTTTTATTTATTTATCTATCTATCTATTTCATATTATCCTAAAATCTCAGTATAAAAAAGGCTAGAGTCAAATTTCCAATAGCAAACTTTAACCTAAATTCATAGTTTTAAAATACAATATTCTCAAAATTCACATCTTACAAAAATCTCAACTTACCCCGTTCAATAATTTACATGGAGAATTTCCACCAAAATCACTAAACTCAATTCATCCACATACAAAGTCTCCACCTAAATTCAAATAAAAATTCAATTCGGAACTTAAGATTTGAAATTTAATAGTCAACTTTCTTTACCGTAATTTCCTCAACTTCTAAGAAAAAATTGGATTGGAGGAGAATTATGAAGTATAACACTTTAAGAGCTCATTTATCCTCGCAAGATTCAATTCTTAACCATTAAAAACCTAAAACTCTTCAAGATTCTCCAAAACCCAAATCACTTTCATCTTTGCATGCAGGTGGTGTAAGGAAAAAAATAAAAGTTATACCTTTGTTTGTAATTAGTAACTATCTAAGCTTAATAAACACACAAGGTGGAGAGAATATTAGTGTGACTTTGGTTTAAAAAGAAATTGGATAGCATATATAAGTGGAGAGAACAAACAGAAGAATGAAAGGATAATTCTGAGGTGTTATAATATGTTGGAAGTACGATAATTTTTTTCATTGATATTAGAACCTCTGTGGCTTGATAAACCCACCCCCTTTATCATTTTTTCTTTAAAACTGAAAAGGTTTAGTTCAATCCAAATTCCATCCCAACACATAAAAGCCCCACTATTTATTATTTAGACCTGAGTGGTAACGGATGGTTGGGGACGAATTCCATACACATTCTCAGATAAATAATTTATCCTTCTCTCCATGTCCAAACTTAATTTGTGTGAAATTTTTGTAGCGGGTTAGAGATGACAACAAGACGAAGCGGGAATAGATTTCACTATCTTATATCAATCCCCGTAGAAAAATTCATTCTCATCTTCATATTCAAATTCAATGGGTATCAAATTTTTGTTTCATTTACATTTTCACCGAATAACGGATATAATCTCGTACTCATACAACTCGTTTTCTAACTACTTTAATATTAATTTTAATTAATTTTTATAAGATAATAAAAAATTACAGTAAAAAAAATCATAATATTATCAAATGTCCAATATTATGAGGATGGTTGTTTTTTCGATATCAAATACTTTGAAATAAATTATAATTGTTTACATTTTAGATTAGAATACCAAATAAAATTTTATGAGAACCAAAACATTTATTAAATTTGCAAACATTAATGAAACCTAATTGACAAAATTTTAAAATATTTTAAAAAAAACATAAAAGGAAAACAAATATTCAAATTAAAATATATTTTAAATGTTTGTTTATTTCAATTTTTTAAATTCTAATGAATCTCTTTTTTATACACTAATAAAATTTATAATACAACACTTGATAAAAATGATACAAAGAATGAATAATAAACATAATAATAAAATTTTGACATAGATCTTTTATCTTTTGAACTCCAATATATGTTGGATGGTGATAAAAAAATATTCATGACAATTACATTAAATTTTTATTGTAGTAAGTAAAAGTTATTTATATAATTATAGTGAAAAAATGACAGAATGATTGATAATGAATTAGAAAATAAAAAATAATTAGATAAAATACATCGAAATAATATTCTATATGATGAAAATAAACAACAAATCAAAATATTAAAAAATTAACAAATGTGTGTCTTATAAACAATTTGAGAGACTGCCGAAAGAAATCGCACAAAAAAAATGCATAATTAAATGTATGATAAGATGAAAAATACATCTAATAAAACGTTTCGAATATTAATATATATACTCAATGGTTGAGAAATAACGAAAATTATTTTAGCGAAACAAAAAAGTTCTTCAAATGAAACAAAAATAAAAAATAAAAAATAAATAATGTTTTTACCTAGTAAATGAATGATTTGTGCTATTAAACACTTAAATTGAGAGGATTAAATATTCTCATGTGAAAGGAAAATATACAATAAATAAAAATATTAAAAATAATTTAAATATTCAGATGTGAGACATAAAATATTTTTAATTGACATACATCATTTCAACATTATTACATAAAGGTTATGATAAAATGAAAACTATATTGAATATACGAATGAGTTTCATGACAATCCAAATAATTAGAAAAAATAAAAAATATAAAGTGTGTGTGTGTATATATATATATATATATATATATATATATATATAGTGTTACTTAGTTAATTGTGAAAATTTTAATAATTTAAACAGGGACGGAGATATGCACATCTCCATACTCATTCTCATACTTAATTGAAAAAGTCGAAGATTTCTCATATCCATACCCAATTACTTAATTTCTATAAAATTATGAAAAATATTACAAAGAAAACATAATATTATCACATATTAAATATCAAAAAAATGTATTTCCGTTTCTTCAATATCAAATATTTAGAAATAAATTATAATTATATACATTTCAAATTAGAGTACCAAATACAATTTTCGTGATAATCAAAACATTTATTAAATTTACAAACATTAATGAAACAAATTTGATAAGATTTCAAAATACTCTTACAAGATTACAAAAGAAAATATATATATATTCAGATTTAAAAACATTTTAAATGTCTATTTACTCTCATTCTTTACATTCTAATGAATTATACACTACGTAAACAAATTCACACAAATAACAAAAATTAAACTCACAATAATTAAAATTTTAACCTAAATTTTCTATCTTTTGAATTTTAATATATGTTTGATGGTGATAAAATTATTAAATGTGTGATAAAAACACTTTAATACACCATTGAATAAAATCGTCCAAAAATATATATTTTTTTAATGTCTTTAAAATAATTACTTTTTATATAAGTTTCTCTCGTTATTATTATTCAACAAACATTTGTCGGGATAACCACTCTGACTATTATGACCAATAACAGTATTTGAAATGAAAAAGAAATTTCTTTCATGTTAAAGAGTTAATACGTCTCTAGTCCTAAATTTATATAAAAAATTAAAATTGTTTATTTTTTGAAATTCACATTATTGAATTAAAATGTCTTTGCTCATTAAATTGTAATGTTCGATATTAAAATATATTAAAAGTTCGAACAGACATATTTCAATTTCAATTTCAGATTAAATTTAAGTATTAAAATCATATTCAATCAAACTCAGAAATTATAGGATAGGTCATATGGAATTTATATTGGTAAACAGTAAATCTAAAAGTTTAAATTTCATTACTACATTAAGTGTGGACATAAGACGCTACTTTCATTGATTGAGTATACTTATATTTAGAACTAAGATTATTTCAACAAACTAAATCCAAATTTAGAAAATAATATTTTTTCACCATTCAATTTAAAATAACCTGTTACCTTGTTTTTTTGGAATAATTATTCATTTAAAAAGTAATCAAGATTCATAGTTAAAATAAAACAGAACAGACAAACATATAAAAACAGAAATCTACTTACTCAATTTAAAGAAATATAGAAACAACTTGTTTTTGTGAAAAAAAAAGGAAAATAGAGGAGATTTTCTAGAAGATTTGTCATTGAAGAGTTTGCCATTAAAGTAGCTTGCAAAATTAGAGATAGAAAGGGAGAAGAAATAGAGTTACTTAGGATTGTGTAATGTAATGTCTTTAGAAAAAGGAGAGCTTTGAGTTATGGATTAACGTGAATGCATATGCATTATGCATAGTCCCATGATAATTAATTACTAATAAAACCATTAACACAGGGTTAATGGGATAAAAGCTAAGAGAGAACAGAGTGAAAAAGCATTAATTAGAAAAGGTAAAAAAAAATTAATAAATTAATAAGAAAAGTGAATGGTGTGGTTTTGCGCATGCGGGATCCAATGCGTAAAAAATACAAAAAAAACACATTGAAAGAAATGAAAAGGGACCCACCAGTGTTGGGTGATACACACTCTCGAGGCCTCACGCGCCGCTCTTTGTACAGACTTCTTCGGACACACCACAAACACGCATCCCTTACTATCTTTGTGCAACAATTTTCACTTTTTTCCCTTTTCTTACCCAATCATTCAATTCTAACTTCAAATTCGCAACGCTTTGTCAAAATCCTTTTATTTTGTTTCCCAGTCATTTTTCTGATTAGTTACCATTTTCAATACAGTATGTTATTCTAAATAAATATTCTCACACATCTATATATCTCTAACAATATATAAAAAAGATTTTTCCTTTTTTTTTTCACTTTTCAAAATATTAATTTTACTCTTTAAATATAATAATTTATTAAATTTTTAAAAATTGACCGTTATTTTTACAATTTTTTTATAAAATCATATGTCTTTGCTTCTTATCTTCTTCTTTATTTATCAATAGTTATTTTTTTAATTGTTCTGATATATTTCACTTTATTTTTAATAAATATAATTTTAATATATATATATTAACTTAATAACATTATAATATTATCACCTACTAATATAATATTACGCATATTTAAAAAATATATACATAACCCTCTAGTATACATTAACGACAATTAAATAATAGATCGAGTGGATTAAAAAAGATTACAAATAAAAACTAAAATAAAATTAATAAAAACATAATTAAAATTTTCCAAATTTATAATAACTTCAAAATTTGCATTATTAGTAAATTCATCACGGTGATGTGTGACGAGTGACATTCCACATCACCTTTGTTCAAACGTTTCGTTATTTGAACTATATGTAAATTCATTTTTTGTTTGTCTGACGAACGTAAATTTATATCTTTTGATTATACGTCTGATCCTAATTAGTCGTGCGTCGGATATAAAAGGGTTTTGATGTCTTGATCAAATTGTATCAAAATTTAAAAAATTGTTATCAAATTAAAATTAAAAAAATATTGAAAGATTAATTTAATATTTTAAAACAAAATATGAAAAATATAATAATAATTAAATTTAAAATAATTTTTATAAAAACAAATAGAAATATTATATTTAATTTTTCTATGACAAAAAAATTATTATTATTGTCATTCTTATAATTATAAAATTAAATAAAAATATTTTTTATAATTTTACCCTAATTAATTTTTATTTATTATGATTCTGTGTAAAAAACAAGTGAAATTGAAAAAAAAATAGTTAATTAAAAAATAGTTACTTGAAATATTAATAAAATAATTATTTTAATTTAAAAAAGTTTATTTAAAAGGTAAAACAGAAAAATAAATATAAACAATAGAGAATTTTTTTATATAAATATAAATATTTAAAAGATTTCAAAAATAACAAATATATAAAATATATTAAAATTTTAAAAAAATATTTAAAATTATATAAAAATAATACAAAATTCAGGAGTTATGACCCATCTATCTATATAAAGATCTGCAAGCAAGATCGAAGAAGATAAGAAAATAAAATAAAAAATTAATTTATCT
>Ga0214545_1000279_pt1 | contig 73838 bp, 30 predicted proteins | sample CNSS4metaG_FD_160064 | JGI IMG/M metagenome (GOLD analysis project Ga0214545, IMG submission 160064) | Root nodule microbial communities from cowpea collected in UCLA plant growth center, Los Angeles, California, USA - CNSS4 | ecosystem: Host-associated > Plants > Roots > Nodule | place: USA...
ACTATATAAGAATAAAGACCCATAACAACATTGCCTTAAGGTTTTGGTGTAAAAGTGGTGTCTAAGGTCTTATATGTGTAAGACTAATGTCATATAACCATATAGAACCACAATCTCTCAATGACTAATCATAACCATATATGAAAAAATATATAACCTATCAGTGGTATCAGAGCCGATGGTTCGGAGTGACTGACCGCATAACCATAACCAAAAAGGGGTCACCGAAGTGACTGACCGCATAATCATAACCAAAGGGGTCACTCATACACACCTGAAGGGAAATATACCATATGAAAAAAAGAAAAAAACAAAGGGACTCACCCTTGAGGGGAGATGTTGGGAATAGTCCAAGTGTGAGTCAAAGTTTCACATTGGATAGAAAAGACAAAGTTAAACACTATATAAGAATAAAGACCCATAACAACATTGCCTTAAGGTTTTGGTGTAAAAGTGGTGTCTAAGGTCTTATATGTGTAAGACTAATGTCATATAACCATATAGAACCACAATCTCTCAATGACTAATCATAACCATATATGAAAAAATATATAACCTATCACTTGTGCAGATGAAGATATTTAAATTTTGATTATTTGTTCTCTTATTAAGATTTTGATATCGTAATGTATAAATGTTGAGTTTTGTTATGAATTGATTGATATTTAAATATTTGTAAAAGTGGTTTATTTGAGTTTGAACTTGGATTTGTCTGTAATCTTTAAAAATATTGAAAATATATGTGCGATTTATGAATTCAATAAAAGTGCATGCTACACTTTTGAGTAAGGATTGGGTTGAGCTGGCTCATCAAATCAAAACGAGTCAATAATGATAATCCGTCCCTTACAAGACAGGCTAACAAGTCGGATCAGACATTATTTTTTAATTAATTTGTTTTCAAAATTTTAAATGTTTTTTATTTTAAAAATTTGTTTATATATACATATAAATGAATATTAAAAGCATATTCAGTCATATAAAATATCTTCTAAACTTTTATTTGATTAGATAAAGTTTTTAATTGGATAAATTCAAATAATTATTACATTTACATGTTAAATTAGTCTATTAAAATTAATAATTGGAACTTAATTTGCGAGTACTAATGATATAAATTACAATACTATTATATATTTACACTTTTAAAAATCTAATATAAAAAAGGTAATATTTTTAATTAATTTTTTATGTTTAATTAAGAAAAATATGTAAACATATCAGAATGAATCACAACAGATTGACAGGTTGAAATCATTAACTGGCCCATTTCTTTTAACAAGTATTGATGGACTGACTCGTCGAGTCCAACTCGTTTTGTCATCCATAATTTTTGAGTTATATAAAAAAAATTGAAGAATGATATATTAGTTTTGGATAAATATTTGAAAATAAATTGACCGTACTACTTAATTTTTTTGTATTTTTGTTTAAACGAGAGGTTGGTTTTCGTCGAAGAAAAAATATAACATAGAATAGCAAATATTATTGATTCCATTCCACTTTAAATGAAAATAGAGTCCAAATTTGTCTCCTTTGGTCATATTTTCTCTCAAATGAACGGTCTTTTTACATTAATATTTTTCTTATGATGGTCCTACTGTTAATAGTGTTTAAGTTAGTAGTAAGTATAAAAGAAATGAATTAGAAGATATTAAAGGTAATAAACTTACTTAATACATGGTTTTTCTTCTAACATCCTGTAATCGAGCATAATGAAGCTAATTGATGATATATACGACTTTTTATTTTATTTTTTCAAAATCACTTCAACCTGGGTTTATGTAAGAAATTTTTTTGTTAGATACCGTACGCATATATATAGTATATGAACGTTTGAGGCCAATTTCTATTTCTTTTTTTTTTTCAAATAATAATATTTTAATTATTAAATTTTGACAATAAATATATACTAAGTATTTTATTATATATTTAATATTTACCCAACTTTTCCTCGGCCGCCGTAGGTAACGGAATTATTATTTTTGTGGTGCATTTGGATAAAAAGACACAGAAACATATTAGAAAACATAGATAAGAGCCTTTTTCTATTTTATTTCATTTGATAAAAAGAAAATAAAACAGATAAATCTTTGAATTTTTTATTTATTTATTTATTTAAAATTTGACTGCAAGCAACAAAAAGTAATAATTAAAGTTCAAAGCAGTGGCTAGAGTAGAGGAGTTGAATGCCCTGTACATTTTAAAAACACTACACGATTTGAATTATTTCAAAGGACAATATGATGGCAAAATTTGAAAAAGTTTAGAATCAGGTTGGGCGAGGATGGGCCAGCCCAACTAAGGGTGGGCACATATTACGGGACACTTTTTTTACATTTCTTTTCCTATTTGTATTTTTATAAAAATTTTAAAAAAATAAATATATTTTTCATTTTTAAACTATTTATTAAAATTGTATGTTGTGTTTCAAAATATATATTAATTTTGTCCCTATATCAATAAGAAACAATAGTTAATGGTGTTATAACTTATCTTTCGTGCGACTCTTTCTTCGCATTGTAACTCTTTCAAGTGGTGATGATTTTCGTTCATCTCACTCACCTTCGTGTAAATTTTTTGGCCGCTTTAATTGTTAACTTTTCTCCTTGTGTTTATCTCCACCAGTTTAACTAAAACGGCACCGTTAGCTACAAAATGCCAAAAAAGTAATATGAAGGTGCCACGAATGCTTCAATGTTTCCACGTCTCCTCAGAATCTTACACGTGTAAGTCCCACAGAAGTACCCTTTTGGAGAAACACCTTCACCTCCATTGAAACACACTATTTGAAGCAATCTTGTACCTTTGCTCCTACCCTGGACATCATCTTCATTTCATCACAATCTTCCTCATCATGTCTGCAGAAGCAAAACAAGAAGAAAAACCTTTGACCACCCCCTCTTACTCCTCAGGTATATTTATCATACGTTTCATAATTTTTACATTAAAGATCGATCCTTTACACTCGATTTTGTGCTTTAATTTTGTGGTGTAGATGTTGACAATGGTGTAGTGAAGGATGTAGTTCTGTGGAGAAGAAAGAAACTCAATGCAATCGTTATTGTAGTGGCAACAGCAGCATGGGTGTTGATGGAAGTATTTGAATTCAACTTCCTCACTGTCATCTCATGGGTAGCCATACTCGTTGTTGCTTCAACATTCCTCTATGCCAATATGCTTAGACTTTTGGGAAAGTGAGAACCCTTCTCTTGCTTTTTTTTTTTCTGATACAAGTTTTTGTCTTCTGGCATTCTTCTTCATTACTTATGCATAGCAACTAGATTATTTTGATGGGGGTGCAAAATCACTGCAACATCACTGCACAATCATCAACTAAATTGTTAACAATACCTTGAATATATACCTGTACCTAGTATATGTAATAGTTGTTCCTGTGAAATTTAGGGAACGACCGAACTTGTTGAGGTTGGAGTTGAGTGAAGAAACAAGTAGAAGAATAGCGAACGAAGTTCGAGCATGGTTTGAAAAAACAATAAGGTGGTTGGTCCTTGTGGGTGTAAGGAAAAAGTGGCAAGTATTTGTGGGGGTTGTGGCTGGATTGTGGTCACTGTCTTATATAGGAAGATGCATGGATCTGCTTACAGTAGTTTATATTGGTACGTGGTAAAGTTGTTTTGCATTGTTTTTTTCACAGTCGAGCTTTTTTTTTTTTTAATTTTGATTTGTGTGCAGGTGTATTGGTGGGAATGGCGATTCCATTAACTTATGTGAAGAACGAGGAGAAGATCAAGAGATTTGGGGAGTGGTTAAGGGAGAAATACAAGAGATGTTGTGAGATTATTGATGAGAAGACTATTCAGAAGATTAAAAGCAGAATACCCAAGGAGAAGAAGACAGAGTAATAGCTTTCTGTAGTTGGTAAATTGGTACATAAATAATGTGCACGGTTATGCTGTATTCATGAATGAATATAAAATGATAATGGTTGTTTCTGTTGAACTTTGGTGGTAATGTTATGGATCGTCCAGTTATTGCGATTTAGGGTTCATTTTATAGCCATTTAAAATTAATCTTATACTTATTATGTAGAAATGGTAACAACCGTGGATCCGTGGCGCAATGGTAGCGCGTCTGACTCCAGATCAGAAGGTTGCGTGTTCGATTCACGTCGGGTTCAATTCCAATTTTTTCTTATTTTTAAAATTCAATTATCTGTAATAAAAGATGGATCAAAATATCATTGAAGCACCAAGCATATGAATGATTAGGTTTAATGGTTTTAAACTGCTTCAGTTGTAAATAAAAGTATTTCGTTTTAGTAATTCATTGTTGACAGTAGATTCCATTTTGGAGAAAGAACTTTTAATTTACATTAGCTTTGTTCATTTTGACAACATTGAAAAATGGCTAAATTTATGTTAGGATTGTTCACCGGAACACAGAACAAAATATAATGTGATAAAGGAATGCGTCAAACAAATTCAGTTATTATGGTTCAGTTATTTAAAGTATAGTTAACAGTTATGTAAAGTATGAGGCGAGAGTCTCAACACTGTCTTATTTTTTAACTGGAAAAAGGTGCATTTAGTTACTTCACTTGGATTTCAAGTAAGATTTTATTTATTTATCAGTTTCATTGATACCAGTGATTGAAATTAATTTTAATTATTCCTAAACTTAAAGAAATTAGTGTATTGAAAAAGCAAATTAGTTATTAAATCTCTAATTATTTTTACACACACTCTTTTTATATCTACCGAGTTTTTTAGTGAACAACATAAGCGGTTATTTATTTATGTGAAGTTCCATGTTTATAGTTTATTCCTTAACGTGTGAGTTATTCGAATACGAAAGCTCTTTCCTTTCCTGTAAATTGCTCGGCAAAGACCGCGAAGCTCAGCTAAAGTGTACATATACACCACAGCAACCACCCATCATCTTTAACAAAAATTCGTTTTTGGTGATCGATATCACCTTCTTTACACTTCATTAAAACTTGGTTTGTTTTCCGAAACACCTCGTTATCGTTCTTGTTTTCATCCCACGTAACCACAGTGGCATCTGTTGGTGTTTGACTTCGAATTCAGGGAGAAAGTTTGGATTTTTGTCATCTGGGTGTTGTTAGTTATGGCAGATCTGTTCGAGGGAGGTGCTGTGGGAGCACTGATGGGAGAGGTGTTGAAAGGGGCTATTTCAACCATAAAAAAGGGTCTAGCCTTCGAACCCACCCTCGAGAGCAACATAGAAACCTTAAACTCTTTGGCTCCTCTGGTGGAGGAGATAAAGAAGTACAACATGTTGTTGGATCGGCCCAGAGAGGAGATAGAGCGGTTGGAGAGTCACATGCGAGCTGGTGAAGAGCTTGTTCGGAAGTGTTCGAAATTGGGCCGGTGGAGAATGTGGTCGTTCCCTTATTACCAGAGCAAGCTTCAGAGCAAGGACGGGGCTCTCCAGAAGCACTTATCGGTGAACGTGTCGGTGCAGAACAGGAGGGACTTGATGGAGGTGGTGGACGGCATGAGGAAGGTTTTGGAGATTCTGCTAAATGGGGAATTCGGGCGTTATTCTGGGTACCAGTTGATGGGTCTGTGTGGGGCTCCTCAAGAACCCGCGTGCATGGGAATGGAGGTGCCTTTAAGCAAGCTGAGGATTGAGTTGCTCAAGGATTCTGTGTCTGTTCTTGTCTTGACTGGTTTGGGAGGGTCAGGGAAAAGCACACTGGCTAAGAAGATATGTTGGGACCCTCAAGTCATAGGTAACTAACTCTCTTCCCTCTCTTCTTCTCGTGCTCCATCATAGGATTGTGTTTGAGTTGCTAGAAAAAGATATTGAAAGAAGACTAATAGAACATTACCTTCAATATAAGCTTTCAAATTGTGGTTGTGGTTACGTTTCCTTGCAATTTTCGATGTTGTGAGAAATTGCAGGTGATGCGTATGATATATTAATGGTCTAGATTATTTATTGTGAAATCACTAGCTCGTATATGCATGACATGCATTTGGAATAGTATCTCAGATGATTTAGAAAGCTTTTTTGTTTTGACCAGGCAAGTTCGGGAAAAACATCTTCTTTGTCACTGTATCAAAAACTCCCAACTTGAAGACCATTGTAGAGACACTGTTTGAACACTGTGGTTGTCGGGTGCCGAAGTTTCAAACCGATGAAGATGTAGTAAATCGACTGGAAGTTCTGCTGAGGGTTCTTGGGAAACATCCAATATTGTTGGTCTTGGATGATGTTTGGCCTGGCTCAGAAGACCTTGTTGAAAAGTTTAAAATTAAGATACCTGATTACAAGATTTTGGTTACTTCAAGGGTTTCATTTCCACGATTTGGCACCTCGTACCAGTTGGATAAACTTGATCATGTCCATGCAGAATCCCTTTTCCGTCACATTGCCCTGAAAGACAAAAGCTCATACATACCTGAAAAAAATCTTGTCGACGAGGTGGTGCTTCTATTTTTCCAAAATCACTCACACTACTCATAATTACTGTGATTCATGTGCAACAATTTATGCAACATCATTGCTTGTGTCTATCTCTCTATAGAATCATGACATATAATAGATAATCTATATGAGAGAGATGAACACAAAAAATGTTTGTATGAATTGCCGCACATGTACCTTTCTCAATTAGAAATTGTGTGGCTTCTTTTTACAAGAGCCAGTCCGTAATATTCAGTGCATTAATTATGTTTACTCTGAAGTAGGTTGTATTAGCCAACATATAGAAGAAGATAATTATCAATGACAAGCATAATTTTGAAAATAAAAAAAAAGTAGATTTATTTTTTCATTGACTGTTTTAGGATATGAATGAACAACCTAGTTACCTAGCCTTTCAATTTATTTACTGATTTTACTATGTTGCCCTGAAACGCAGATAGTGAAAGGTTGCAAGGGTTCACCATTGGCACTTAAGGTGATTGCTGGATCGCTCTGTAACCAGCCTTTTGAGGTGTGGCAAAATATGAAGGAGCGTTTACAAAGGGAATCCATTCTGGAGTCTGATACTGATTTGCTTTTTCGTCTTCAACAAAGTTTAGATATATTGGAGACTAAGTTCTCCATCAATGAAAAGGAGTGTTTCATGGATCTGGGGCTATTTCCTGAAGATCAAAGAATCCCTGTAGCTGCTCTCATTGATATGTGGGCAGAACTGTATAACCTTAATGAAGATGGTAGCAATGCAATGTCCATTATCCATGATTTAATCACCAGGAATTTGATTAATGTTATAGTTACAAGGTACATGGCATCTCCACCCTTCTCCTTGTTGGTCGTCTAATGCTTAATTATAGGACCTCAAAACATCTTATAATGAGGATTATATGAATCAATCAAGCTAATAATGTAGGTTTCACTAGTGGACGAATAGATACGATTGTCATCACAATCACATAAGAATAACAGATATATAAGTTGAAAATGTTATAATTTCAGCATACTTGATACTCTTAGTACATGCATAAGATGTTTGGAGATTAATCTATCTCTTGAAGTTAAAGAAGATGGAAAGCATGTATATATAGTAACTTCTTTTATTATACTTATGAAGCAGAGAAATAAAATTGTTAATCTTGTTGGGTTTTTTGTTCTTCCCTTGTGCAGGAAAGTTGCAAAGGATACAGACATGTACTACAATAACCATTTTGTTTTGGTGCATGATCTACTTAGAGAGCTAGCTATACATCTAAGCAAAGAGAAAACATTTGAACAGAGAGAAAGAGTGATGATTGAATTAAATGGAGATAATCGTCCTGAATGGTGGGTGAGACTGAATCCGCTAGGAATCATTGGCCGTTCGTTCTCATACATCCTGGGAATGTTGTATACACAGAAACAACCAAAGGTTGCTGCTCGCATATTGTCTATTTCAACTGGTATGTTTCTCTCTGTCCAAACTATAGCGAATGCACATACATAAATGATAAATGCTACATGCCACTCGAAGTTTCATAATAATTGATTATCTTGACTTGAGAAAGAACTGAAGTTCATTAGACCATAGTTAAATTGCATCATTAAAGTTAGCAAAGTAGTAACTGAAAGAAGTACTCTTGTGCTGTGTCATACTCAATCTTCCGCTGTTAATGTCAAACATGGTGCTTTTGCAGATGAAACGTTTACTTCGGATTGGTGTGACATGCAACCTGACGAAGCCGAGGTTCTGGTTTTAAATCTTCTCTCTAGCCAGTACTCATTGCCAGAGTTCACAGAGAAGATGCATAAACTGAAAGTTCTGATTGTCACAAATTATGGTTTCCATCGTTCTGAACTAAACATGTTTGAGCGACTTGGTTCTTTAACTAACTTGAAAAGAATCAGATTGGAAAAGGTTTCAATCCCTCCCCTGTGCATATTGAAGAATCTGCGAAAATTGTCCATTCATATGTGTAATACATGCCATGCTTTTGATACATATTCTATCTCAGATGCAATGCCAAATCTTGTGGAGATGAGCATTGATTATTGCAAAGATCTGGTTAAATTTCCTGATGGGCTGTGTAACATCACCCCATTGAAGAAGCTTAGTATCACTAACTGTCACAGCCTTTCTGCACTGCCACAAGATCTTGCAAAGCTGGAGAATTTGGAAGTTCTAAGGCTATGTTCCTGCTCTGATTTGGTAGGGATGCCAGATTCTGTTAAAGGGCTTGACAAACTTAGCTGTCTCGATATCTCAGACTGTTTAAATCTCACCAAATTACCAGATGACATTGGTGAGTTGAAGCTTGAGAAGCTCTACTTGAAGGGTTGCTCACAACTGAGAGAACTGCCACACTCGGTCGTTAAGTTTGAAAATTTAAAGCATAAAATACATGTGATCTGTGATGAAGAAATGGTGGCTTCTTTATGGGAAAATCTTACCATTCGCAATTTGAAGATAGAGATATCTACAGTGGAGGTTAACTTAAATTGGCTTCCTGGAGTTCATTCCTGAGACTTGTTTTCTGAAATTGATAGGCTAGAAATCATGTTTGAATTTGGAACCATGTCACTGCAGTGGAAAAGTAGGAGTTTGAGTTGATTGATTCTGTTAATATACCACATTAATGTTACTTGAAAGAATACCTCATGTAATTTAGCATGGACATTCACGAGACATGTTTTCTGAAATTCATAGAAATTTAAAACCATGTTACTGCAGTGAAAAAGGTAAGAGTTTGGGTTGGATGATTCTGTAAATATAGCACATAAATTTTGACTTGTAATAACACTTCATATGAAATATGGTCAAAGTAATAATGGTCGTTTATATTTTTGCGATTACTAGCACAATATATTCTTCTCATATATTTGGTAAAAACAAAAAGGAGGAGGTTCCACTGCGATGTGTTGTTCTATATTTAATTTTGGTATATTTGAGGAACTAAAGTCTTTATCTTAAACGTTCTGTCTAAGACACGATCGAACACTAAATACCAAGTATGTGAATACCTCTTTTACATTAAGTATGTAAATACTTGAAGTCTTCATTTTATGTATAAACAAAAATGACATGATTGCTTATAACATGTTACACCGGGTAAAAGATTGCTTAAATGGGGTTATCAAGGTTTCTTGTGTTGCCTCTGCGGGAATAATCGAGATCAATTGTTCTATTACAGCTTCGCTTCGTTAGTCCTTCAATTGCATAATATTGGTAGATTAATTGAATTTGCTATTGCCTTTGCAAGTGTTCGACTAAACACAAGTAAATCCTAGGGTATGCGTACATAGCATGCCTATGCAAACAAGAATCCTGACACCAATGTAGTAACTACATGATACAATAAAAAGGATGATGAATACATATGATACAAACCAAGTACTAGAAAAGAGGGAAGGAAGGTAATTATCATTTTTCAGCCACCAACCCGTCTAGAATGTAAGAAGCATACAACATATAAGTGAACATGATGGACTTCGTGTGTCATCAATCTACAGGAAATAAGGCCTACACGCATTTCTATTTCCCTGTTCCCCTGATGCCGAGAAGGCCATAAAGTTGAATATTGAGGTGCTGTTCTTTAATTACGCTCTCTAAAATGCAGACGATGATTAAATTATATGGCATACACTATCTCCCCACTGCTATCTACATGTTGCTCGAAGTCAGAGTCTGATTCGTCCGTGTCATCATCTATTATGTCATCAGTCAAAAACTGGTCTAAATAATAGGTCCCTGCGGCTGGTACGGTAGCTTCTGAAATTATCTGCATAATTGTATCAATGCTCTGCATAGGCTGATCTGACTCTACAAATTGCTTACCCATGATATTCTCATCCATCAAGTAAGGAGGGAGATTTTTCAGAAACCATTCATGTTTCAAAATTTCAGGAATAGTGATTCTCTGTAAAAATTATTGTACAAAGATATAAGGTTCAAATAAATCAATAAACAAACAAGAGTGGAAGTTAATCACTACCTTATACAATAAAGAGGTTTGATTTAAAATATGCAATCAGCAATTTTCCCTGCTGTATGATCAAAATTTCTTATTTTTATAGTATTGAACGTAGCAGTGCCTACAATCTTCTTATCAATGGCAGAAGTAGGAGACTTATTAGAAAATATAAATTACCTCTGCAGGGTCAAAAACAAATATCCTTGAGATGAGGTGGCCACATTCAGGAGATATTTGTATATCATCTGGAATGGAATACTGGACACCAAGAACCCTCTGCAAGGAACCAACCAAAAAAGGTTGTGCTCATGCAACCAGAGGCTTGTAAAGAAAACATGTAAATATCCTAAATATCTGATCAACCTGAATTGTCTTCCAGGAATCCCTTGGATCTGTAGGATCTTCAAAAGGATATGATCCCACTAGCATCACATATAAGGTTACTCCACATGACCATACATCCGCAATCTAATATTTAGGGCATGAGAATTTCAAAAAATCCATTAAAATACCTATATATACATATTAGTAAAATTAAAAATTGAAATGTTTGATCATAGTGAATTCCGATTTCATCACACGCTGAGACTCAAGATACATGCTTATCTGTAGGTGCTTAATTAGAAACACTGCACATTAAAAGTAAGACTATGCATACAACAACATAATCCAAGCCATTTCCCATTAGGTGAGGTTGGATACATGAATAAAAACACACCATAATTTTGCACTGTGAGTCATTATAGAAAAACTATTAACTTCTTCAGAATCAAAAGCAATCATGACTCCTAAAAATAGCTTTTGTGAAACGGTCAACAAAGAGGCTTCAAATCATATTATGTTCCTGAAGCTAAAAAATGGGAGAGAAATCACAATATCACCCAAAAATCCTAAACAGTGGTTTAGGGATAAAAATAGGTTTTTGAAGCCTATATCATAATGGTTTAAGGACAAAAAAATGCAAGAGGACTGACAATTATCTCCTGCTCTCTTATAACCAATAAAAGTAGAGATTTAAATAACTACTTTAAAGTTAAAAACTTCAATTTGTGCCAAGACATGAACAAAGCGTAGATGACAACCAGAAAAGAAGCAATATTTGTTTAGACACAAAAAGTTACCACTGAAGCTATATGACAGATATACTATTTAAAAAATTATTTAGCTCCTTATTTCTGGGTAAATCAATAAACCTCACTAGCCAACAAATTATTGCTATCAAATTATGAGAGAAATACAGAAAAAGAGCAAGACTGAAACTAAAAGTAGTTCTACCTTGCCATCATACTCTTTCTTCAGCAATACTTCTGGAGCAATATATGCTGGGGTTCCCACGGTTGAGTTAGGTTGTGAATGAAGCATTGAAGACTGCCAATAACAAAATGTATTAGACATGTATAAAATATAGCAATTTGTCGGAGCAGATTATTTAAAATAAAATAGAATACAATGGTGATCTAAACTTGACAAGTTACAAATTAGATAAAAAAAAAATTAATGTGTAGGTGTGCACATACAAGACAGAAAGAAATCCAATTGATAAACAAAAAGGATGACCTCGAAGTGTCATTGCATGCAAACGGAAGTTGAACGACAAATATTCGACAAGTTGAACGAATTGACAGGATTCTTCAGAAACTAGTAAGCCAATTTTATTAAGAACCAGAAATGGGGCCTATGATCTTTACAACCTGCACAGCATCAACTCCTAAGAAAATAAGAATTATTCTCCCTCTAAAACAAAACAAACATGCAAACTAACTTCCACCATTCCTCAATTTCCCCATGTTCACCCTACACCCCTAACCAAAATGATCACTCTTCAAATTTTCACCCTCACTAGTTTTCCTCTTATGAACATAAATTTCCAAAACCTGAGCCTTGTCATCACTTAACTTAGGATTGGCCAAATTATAAGGAATGGATCAAGCACGAACTTGTTAAGGAATTCAGATTATCAAAATTCACAATGAATAGTCATGCAGAAATTCCCCTTTCCAATAACAAAAGTTACTAAAAGAACCTTTTAGTATCTTAAGGAATTAGTTACTCAAGTAATAGAGTAGTCTATATCTGCAGAACAAAATAGCTTCATAAGAAAACTAAAGAACAAACTACTAGGGGAAGCAATTTGTGGATAGTGAAAGGTTCAATTAAATTTGTGACAAAAATCATTTTTAGGTAAATTTACTGAGCCAGAGGTTACATCCGAGTAAAATATATAAGCATGCAACTTACACCATGAAAAGCACATGACAAAGGCTTACCTTGGAATATCCAAAATCACATATCTTCAAATGGAGTGCTGGGCTTCCATCCAACAAAGTGTTTTCCAACTTCAAGTCCCGGTGACACACTTCCTTCATGAGGAGACACGTTATGATATATAAAACCAATACATCAGACATAAAGAGAGTTAACATAACACACTCTCTACTATTGGTTAACTAACGTACCCAATGTTAGAAGATTCCTCACCATGCAAGGTATGGAGGATAATTATATGCAGCCTTACCCTGGCGTGTGCAAAGAGGCTAATTCCATATTTGAACCCATGACCAATCAGTCACCAAGGCCCAACTGTTATTGCTCGCCAGGGCTCACCCTCTTCTCTTATTTGTTAAAATTTTTGAAAAATGCAGAATAATGGGAGGCATTCATTAAATATGTGAGAACCACAGATTTCTGTAATTTCAAGTAAATTTCAACCAATAGAAAAGAATGTGTTCAAAAGAGTGTGTGTCTTATATTTCTTCAGCAGACAATACTCAGAAGATTGATACATCGCCTATACTACATTCTATGTAGGTTAACTACAAATTATATCCATTAGTGAGGGAAAAAGAGATCGTTACCATTGCATGACAGTGGCTGACACCGGATATGAGTTGTTGAAAGAAGAAACGAGCCTGTGGATAACAATAGGGTAATAGTTACACAGGAAATAGATAGCTAGCACAACTTTGAGCGGACTGAAAATGTATAGCAAAAGTAAACACAATTCTTAAAGAACCTCATCCTCAGTAAAACGCCCTGCATTGCAGATTCGGGAAAATAATTCTCCTCCAGATGCAAATTCCATTACAATGGCAAGATGGGTAGGTGTTAAAATGACCTGAATAAAATTTTATTGAACATTTTCCATAAATATGACTATTCCTTCCTCTGACCATAAAAATATAGAAATGTAATTGTTATTCCAACCTCCTTAAACCCGATAATGTTAGGATGTCTTAGAGACCTGTGATTAATGATTTCTCTTTTAACATTTTGATCAATCTGCAACACAATAAATGATAGGAAAAATATCAGTCTAGTGCGTCGTCAACGTGTATCGGAACGAAACAGGCCAAAAGCATCTCACATTATCTTTGAATAAAAAGTGTGTAAGTTAGACCACCAAAAATAAATTCATTTTTCACTATTTCTTTTGTGAATGTGTAAGCCTAAAATTTAATTAAACCACGTGATCTGGACTCACCACCTGGATCAATCAAACGTTTGACTACACACCTCACGTATAAACCCTCCCTGGCACCGAAGAAGCCCACTTCACCATGTGCTGAAATTTATCATTTATCTAGAAAATGGGGTAATAAAGACAGAACTACAGACCACGTGATTGTATAAGCTTCAAGGCTAAATCATGAACCAACTATTCCTAAAGCTCAAACTATTAGGTGAAAGCAGATAAGTTCACACGTGAATGATTTTATATTTATATCTCATTCCGTAAACTCCACTATTGTCTAGTGCGCTATCAGAAAAACCAAAAACAAGTCAGACAAATCGTATGCACCAGATCCCCACTTATAACTTAAACTTTATGGCATCATTTCATCATCAAGGCAAAAAATCATCGATCAAGTCACCTTATTTCGTGCAGCGACCACTACACATCAATCAAACTTATCTGTCATCAATTAAGTCATTTTACTTCTGTCAAGAGATAATGACAAAAGCAAAAAGTTCTATTAAAAAGAAGCTAGGAAGACAAAATGAATTGTCACATTAATGATAATTGAATCACTGCTACTATAGTACAACCAATAAAAAAGTATCCGGTTTACTTGATTAGCATTTAAGTGGCTGAGCAATCCTAAACTTTCCATATTCAACTACCATGTTACCAAAATTAACTAAACAACTCGACAAAAATTAACGGCAGAAAAACAAAATAAAAGCTCAATTGAAAAATACGTCAGCATCAACATACAACCGACTCCTTCTTTAGAAAGATATGATGAGTTAACACAAACCTTTTCTCCGCGTTCTATATACTTGACGGCAACAAGCTCTTGCGTTTGCTTGTCCCTCATAAGTCTAGCAACGCCGAAATTCCCAGACCCAATATCGCGAACGAAATCGTAACGGTCGCTATCGTGCATGATCGGCATGTCCAATCCAATTCCGGTCGCCGGCCGATCCATCGGTTGAAAACAGACAGACGGATACGTCGTCGACAATGAGGGATACCCAGAAAGATTCTGCAAGCAGGCACTAACAGAGTGAGAAAGTGCAAGTGGGAAGGTGGGACAGTGACGACGACGTTTTGTGGATGCCGCACCTACGTAAGTTTCTCATTGCACACTCGTACGAAATAACAGTACACTATTTTAACAACTAAATTTCTTTCGATAATTTTTATGACATTTTTTAAGTTGTTTTAAAATATAAAAAATTAAAGTATTTATAAAATATTATCTCAAATTATTAAAAAATATTATTAAAATTTAGTTTTCAAAATATACTTTTTAATAAAATACGTCTGATTTTCTCCTTATATTTAAATTTTTTTTCTAAATTTTACTTTTCATTTTTTAATTATATATTTCAGAAGTGAAAAATAATTTTTAAATTGTGTTACATAGTATAGTGGACGACTGGTCGAGCTTCATACGTTGAGTCTCTCAATTCTCATTCTCACATCTATGAAACCATTTGGATTATTGTTATGATATTTAGAATACTTTTCAGGAATACGTGTTTTAAATTATAAGTAATGTTAATATATTTCTTAAAGATAAAATTATGATGAAGTTTCGAATTTTAAAATAAATAAATACATAAATACTTTGTATATATAGTGATTGTAGCTCAATCACTCAATAATAAATTACTAATACCTCGGTATACAAAAATTATCAAAAGTATTTTTAACGTAACTTTCATTATTAAATTTAACATATTTGTTTACCCGAACCCGATAATATGCTGCAACATGTTACTTATAATTTTACTTTAGTTTTTTAATTTAACGTTTTATGTCATTTTAATTTTAGGACTAATTTTTAATTAAGTTTGATCTTGCACATAAGTTAAAAATAATGATATAATCATTTTTTTATTTTATATTTTTTTAGTATTCTTTTATATGTTTTTATGTGGTTTTAGTTTCATTCATCTCTAATTAAGTTCATCATTTAAAACTTCACGCTTACCATCTCAAGATGTGTCGAGTTTTAGTTTTAAAGTTTAGTGTCAAATTTTAGATATTATTTTTACACTATTGTTGTTTTGATTCACCTAATTAAATGGATATGCGAAGATAACTGAAATAACGTTATTTATTTTGCTTAATAACATTAAAATTAAAAATCTAATAAAAGATCTTACATACCTAAAAAAACCCATATTCATTTCGAAAAAACTATTCGGTAACCTTGATTTCCTCCGATTCAACATGAGAAGTGAAAGGCTTAAAAGGATGGTAAAATTATTTGAGCTTCCTTTGTAACTTTTTTTTTTCTTTTTTTTTCCAAGTAAAGGTGTAACGTATACTTAAATAATTTTATTCAATCTTTCATTCTTTGTTTCGTTCGTCCGTTCAATCCTCTTGTTGTTCTCTAATGGTTCTCGTCGAGGATAGTTATATTTGTTAAAGGGTTTCGATGCTTAAGTCACCAATGATTCAATCCGTAGTAGAAAAATAATCAATACGAGGGGAAAAGTTTCAACAATACATTTTACTTTATTTATAGTTCTCTTTGTAGACCTTTGATTATGATTTATCTAATTTGGACCCAATTGTTTCTAAAACCTAATTACTAACATATTTACATAATTACGGAAGTACTTGTTTATTTATGTCACCGGACTTATCTATCACACGACTCTTGCCAAGGCGGTTGGCCAATTATTGACACGTATCTTTATAATCTCTAAAGTAACTGTCACATTGTAGTGAATATCGAGCATCGCACCTTTAACAACAGATCGATCAATCGATCGTTGACACATAAATCTTCATGATTTTCGTATTGATTGTCACGTCCAGGGCTACTCGATCATTACATCGAGAACAAAATATGTTCTACAAGCTCGTATGCCTAGGACGTTGGTCGTTCGAGTAGCTTCAAACAATCGTTGTGTTGGTTGATTGGTTACCCAATAAAGTAGTGGATAACTTTGGGTGTAGTGTTTTATAATTTCTACGATATTATACTACTCATAATTGTTCTAGAGCATTCAGCCTCGAGTGAGGTCTTTGGCTAACCGACCGGTTCAGTATCTTTGAATGGTCGACCCGTCCATACAATATAATTTTAATTAATTTAAATTTTAAAAATAAAGAATACAAAATAATTAAACATAATTTTAAACATATTAAAAAACATAAGATAATAACTTTAAACAAATTTCTTTTACTACCATACTTCACAGACTTCTTTCACATCCATGAATGATTACACAACTATCTTATCGTCTTTTATCTTGTACTTTTATTTTTCATTTTCTTATTGTCAAACCTTTTACTTCTATTATGTCACATTGTTCCTTTCCTTATATTACGAACATTATATTTTCTCTTTAACAATTTAAAGTTGTGCACCTTATAAAATGTATTGTTTCTTTAATATGGGTGACTTGGAGTTAACTAGTTTATTTTATAGGCTCAACCTAAATTTCATTTCATCATGTAAGAAAAGGTAATTTGAAATAAAATTTAATGGGTTAAATATATTTTTTACTTACTAAATTTTGCTCTAAAATTTAAATTTATTTTTGTCAAAATTTGAAACATTTTGATTTCATTTGATATCATTTATAACATTCTCACCCTAATTTCAATTTAAAAACACACTTGACATATAATTGAATTAAGATGACATATCATAAAAATTTAATATAATTAAATTAAGATGAATATATTTATTTATTTTTTAAATTTGAAGTACCATAATTTATCATCGACTTAAATCTTAGATAATAATAAATCTTAATTTCATATCAAAATTTAGGAACTAAAAATATATTTAAATAAAATTTAAATTTAAAATATACATGAATTAGGATGAAATTAGTTAAATTAATTTATATATGAATTTAGTTTTTTTATTAGATGAAAAAATAATTAATAATATTTTTATATTTGTTTCTTAAAGGTTAAATATATCGTCACTTAATTTTTATGTGGTGCTTGTAATAAATTTTAATTTAATAATTTAATAAATAATGAGGACAACGAGCACGTGTGACGCTGGCAAGTCTCAACTGCTTCCACCTTAATCCTTAACGAGTAACGAGAAATAGAGGATTTTTATATTTTATTTTCATTTTTATTTTTATTCTTTATTTATTTCTTATTTCCACTTGTGTCTCCGGGTGAGGTATTTCCTTTTTCTTTCTTTTATGCAGAGACTGAGTCTTAGGGTGAGTTACCCGCTGCAACCCAACTCGTGCATTCGAAGAAGGGTTGGTTTTGGTTTGGTAAACTTCCATCCATGGTCTCCGAATCCGAACTCATCGGCCGCCTCCGCGAGTTCCTCCGGAGTTCCGACCTCAACACCACCACCACCGCCACCGTCCGCCGCCAGTTGGAGGCTGATTTCGGTATCGATTTATCCCACCGCAAGGCATTCATTAGGGAGCAGGTCGACTTGTTCCTCCAGACCGAGCACAACCAACCGCAACAACAACCAGAACAAGACGACGACGTACCAAAAGATGAAGAAGAAGAAGATGCCCCTAATAATCCCGAGCAAAGTGAACCATCCGATTCCAAGGAAGAATCGGAAGAAGACGACGATGAAGAGGAACGAGATAAACCTAAGCATGCCAAAAATGCCAAGAAGAATAAAGGACGGTTAGTCTGTTTTTGCTTCCGATTAAAAATAAACATTGCGTGCGTTTTTCTTTCAATTCTTCATATTATCCGTGTGATGGTACATCGAATTTGATTGGGAGAGTAGATTCCCTGCCATTTGCAATCAATGGCGTCACTGCTGAATGTTAATTTTTTTGGGGTGTTTGCCCTCTTTTTTTTTTTTGGTGAAATTCGATTGTTTTGTGATGTCACATAGTCACAGGCACATGGCTTTCAGTTATTTTGAACAATTGGGGTCCACTCCCAGACTATGCTACGTTGCTCTCTGTAAAATTTGTGTGTTTTTCAAGTTAGTGACTAGGTTACTTGCCTTGCAGGTTTAAAATGAACAAAAAGTGTTCAGTTTTAGTTTTTTTATGCACTTATATGCATCTGATTCTTTGCTTTGCCTAGCAATTTAGTTTCCTTAAGCATGCTTTCCTGTGCGGTAATGCCAGTGACTGATGACTGATCAAGTTTTAACTATTTTTTGTCTCTCTGCATTTGTGAAGAGAAGTTTTCTGTCATCTGACTCGTTCTAGACAGTTGATTTAGCAACGAAAACTTGTGATTACATAATGCATGTTCCAGTCCCTCTTAATGTGTAATTAGTCACTTTTGTTTATCGTTACTATGGTTGGATCTTTGAAGTGAAATGCTGATACTTACAATTGAATGATTGCTGGCAGTATAATGGATCCAAAGGTGGCCTTAAAAGTTGTACAGTCTCCTAGTCAAATTCTTTCCGTTCCCTAATCAGTGAATTTAAAAAAAATCATAAAAACATTATTATTTTATATTACCACATTTCTTATCTCCCAATAATTTGGCCTTGTCTTTAGTCCAAAAGTAAAAAAATGTACACTTAAATTGCAGTTGTGTTTTTTGGAGTATTATCTTCAAGCAACGACTAATTTGTGTAGTACTGGAACCCCAACAACAAACTATTTCAAAAAAAAGTTTCATACAATTCTCCATAGCAAGTGTCAAGATTTTGATTGTAAGCATGATGCTACATTATACAAATACCGTCGGTATTGCTACATAAAATATGTAATACTACCTAGATGTAAATATTTTTGTGGGCAATGCCCTTAATTTAACAGCTTCTGTTTCATCTTTTGTTTCAGATCTAACAAGTTAGGTGATGAGGTAGCAAAGAAAAGAGGTGGTGGATTTTGCAAATTGTGTAGCCTGTCTCCACAACTTCAGGAATTCATGGGAGCTCCAGAAATGGCCAGGACTGAGGTATATATTCTTTCTTCTCAGTTTTTGGTGAAAAAATTGGTAGTTAAGATAGACTACTCCACTACTACCGATCAAGGTTATCTACAATTTCCTTAAAAGTGCGTTTATGATGTAATTCTGTTTCTGGCCTTATAGAGTCTATTTATAATGTTGCCCTTAGGTTGTTAAGCAAATATGGGCCTACATTAGGGAGAAAAATTTGCAAGACCCAAATAATAGACGGAATATAATTTGCGATGATCGAATGCGGGCCCTTTTTAATGTCAACTCCATCAACATGTTCCAAATGAATAAAGCGTTGTCGAAGCATATCTGGCCATTGGATTCTGATGATGGTATGCTCCTACAACCTTACCCTTTCTTAATATAATTATGTTATTTTCAATTAGGATGTTGAATGTTCTTTTAGATTGTTGTTTTTCATAGTATGTTTTAGACCAAACACTCAATCATCTTAGTTCCTCTTGTTCAAGCTTTCTTCTATAGGGTTTATTGTCAAATATTATACTCCAGACTCTTACTTCCTTGTTTCATTCATTCTGTCAATATTTTGTACATTACTAGAAAAGATCTTGTTTAAATTGCATCTCTTGATATAGTTGTCCAGGTGAAGTCCACGCCAAAGGAGAAGCAGAAGAAGCAAGAGAGAGATGATGGTATGAATAATGAACTCTTAATGTTCTGTATTATTTGTCTGTCCCATCACAGTCTCTTGGCATTTATAAACTATTTCCCCTGCATATTTTATCCCTGTTTACATGTTTTTATGTATATTTTCATTGTTCATAACATTCCTTTTTAATTTATTGAAAAAAAGAGAGAGAAATAATTTGTTAAATATCTATAGTAGAAATCATTTGGGCACACAATAACTGGATGAAGTGAATTTGTTTAGGGCAATTCACAGTATGTGGTAATAGTTTTTACTTACAGCATACTGCCTCTATGACCTACCTCTATGACAGATTCAGATGAGGAGCCAAAAAGAAAGGAAAAACGGCAGAAGGGAGCAGGGAAATCAGGTTTTCTTGCTCCTCTTCAGCTATCAGATGCCCTTGTAAACTTCCTTGGTACCGGAGAAAGTGAGTTATCAAGAACAGATGTTATAAAAAGAATGTGGGATTACATTAAAGGAAACAACCTTCAGGTTTGTCATTGTTCCAATTTGTCCTATGCCATATTTATGCATACACACACACATATATGCACGTATGCATACATTCATTCATATAAAGCCCTGATTTGTTTCCCTACATCAGTGATAATGGCTATGTGTATATAGCTCGAGAAATTGTATTCAATTCAAACTACTATACTTTTTGGTCAAATAAAAAAATATCTATCAGCTACTCCACAGCTCTTATTATAGCAATTTTAAATAGTGGACCTCAAGGAAGGCACTATTCAGATTATAACTGGTTTTTTTGTATGTAGTAATGTGACAAATCTTTCTGATGTATACAGTTCTGTTTGAAGTTAGCTTTAAACGCAGTCATAAAATATCCTAACTCCCCCACAAGCACATCCATTGGCTCTTTGACCATACCAACCTTTGACTTTACTGACAGATGCTTACGGTTCTCTTTCCATATCCGGTGACCACACCAACTTTTGAAGTTAGCTTCCAACCCCTCTTGACCGAGAAAATTGGTGCTATCTAACTTTATTACTACTCTGCTTGTGTAACTTCCTCATTATTATCCAATATATCCTTTTTCAGAGTATATTTTGTCTACCAGCTTAAAATACATTCCCATTGTATATGCTGAAAGTTGTAGGAACATAATTTGTTTGACGGGCTTGCTTGGATTGAAAATGGAACGGATGGAGGGGATGAAATTTAGTGGACTACAAATCAGCATAATGTTTAATGTTTTGTGAATCTTCACATGTTTCCTCTAAACTTACTTTTATCCTCGAATATGATGTGTCTCATTAGATTTTCAACCTTCCATAGACAGTCATTTATTATCATCTAATGTACGAACAGAAATTGTAAGAGGCTAAAAATTGAAATTAATGAAAACATTGTTCACGTTTTTTTAATTTTTGTGATTATTTTTCTTAATCATAAGTTGAGTTCATTTTTTTATATGAATTTATCCGTCATCAAACCTCCTTAAAGCTTACACTACTAATTGGTGAAAACTCGTTTTTACTGTGCACCCTTCATGCAAGAGCCCCATGGGTTTGAGCTTGAAGCAGAGTGACAATGCTGGCTACCTACCTTTAAGCTATGTGTCTGAACTTTATGTGTCTGTATTGTGTGTTGTTCACTTTTGCTGAACACCAGTTAAATTTCTGAATTCTGATTGTTTTGTCAAGGATCCTTCTAACAAGAGGCAAATAATATGTGACGAGAAGCTGAAAGAACTCTTTGATGTTGACTCCTTCAACGGCTTCACAGTTACAAAACTGCTGGCACCACATTTTATAAAGACACAGCAGTGAGTTGCTTGTACATTGTTACAGTCAAGCATGGGATGATTGGGGAATTTTGTTCATCATGTTAGTTTCTTAAGAAGGTTTCCTTTGTGTCCTGTTGGCATGCCAACAGAAGGGATAGAAATTTGTAAAATGACAGATTTTCAGTAATTTTTTCTCGAAGATTTTCATGTTGTGACCTTTTTGTTTTAAATTATCCTAGTTTTGCTACTTTGGCAGTTGAATTTTTTTGTATATTTGGTTCCTGAAGCTGCAGGGAGAATGTTGGCTTCGTATTCTACTTGACCATTTTGGCAAATATTACGAAACAATACTAATTTTATATGAAGATAGCAAAAGTAATTGCAATTCTATCGAGCTAAAATCTGGATTTTGGTTTTCTTTACTCAACCACTCAAATCCACAAGCTAGGGCAAGTTTAGTCCACTGAACTATGATTTTTAGTCCCCGTGTTTTTGTTTATGAATGACTAATGTTATGATTACTTTCGTAAAAGGAAAATTTTCCCAAAGAATAACCACTCATAGTCATAACAATTTATTTTTTTGTTTTTGTACTTTTGAAGAAAGTATAAATATGATTTATTTTTTGATGAACAAGAGTTCAATATGCATGTTTCAAATTAATATAAAATAAAATAGTGGTTTGTTTTTAAAATAAATTATAAACTATTTTATTTTTAAACGCTATGAAAGATATGTAAAATATTGTTTTCATAATCGTGGAGATTATATTCTAATTTATAGTAAAATTCTTATTACATATTTAATCATCATAAATTTTAGACTTAATTAAATTTTATGTTTATGATAAATTTGAATATTTTTAATTAGATTCTTATTACATCTTTTAGTTTGATTGAATTTTTAAACTTTTTGTGTCCTTGATGAAAATATCCTATTAAGATAAATTTAAGCATTTTTTATTGATTTTTATTTTTATTTTTAGTCTATTAAGTATTAAAGAAAAATAATTGAGTTTGGAATTTTATTTTATTTTTAACATGTTGATACGCTTGTTATTTTATTCGGTGGTCTTATTTATTTGTTTTCACATATTAAGAGATGTGAGATTAATATAGAATAATTTTATAGTTAATATAAAATAACATTACAGTTAATGCAAAATGATAAATATTTTTTATTGTTTTCGTTGAAAATATTTTTTTTTTATTAGTGATGGTAAAGAAAATAGTATTTTGGTTGATGACCATGATGTTGTAAAAACTATCGAAAAATATGCCTAATTCATATATTTTCAATTAGAACAATACAAATAATTTATTATTATACATTAACTATAAAAATAGTTTTATATTGATTAAAAAAAATACCACATTTGTTAATATATGAACATAGAGATAAGTAATAAATATACAAAAAATATAAGAAACATATTATTCAATTAAAAAAATTAAAGACTTAATCGAAAATTTTTAAATATCTAATACACTAAAAATTAAAAAAAATATATAAATACCTAAATTTGTAATAAGCTTTAAAATTAATTAAGTTTTTTTATCACCAAATTCTTTAGAATTTATTACTTGCTTTTGAAAAACTTTAGAAAGTAACTAATATGCTTTAAGAAATAAAAATAATCCAAGATTTAATTTTAAGCGAAGAGATAAATAAGACAGAAGATAAAAATGGACTTGGAATAAATTATAAAATATATTCAATATGTTAATTATTACATACAAGTACAAAAAAATGTAGGCCGTCTTAGCTCAGCTGGTAGAGCGCGTGGCTTTTAACCACGTGGTCGTGGGTTCGATTCCCACAGACGGCGAAAATGTTTTTTCTTAAATCTTATAACTTTTATTTAAATCTTATTATCTGAAATAATATTTATGCTGAGGAATTTTGTAAAACAAATGAATAATTGATTTTTATCTAAATTTTTTAGGTTATCTGTTTTATTTTTATAACAATATTTAATAATTAAAGTAATTTTAATATATATATATATATGGGTTTTTTTTAGTGAAATAATGATGCAGAAAAAAAAATCAAAAATTACAATAACTATAATTATGCAATAAATGTTTCTGCAGAGATTTAAGAGAAATGTAACAAAATGGCATAAAGAAAAAATAGCTTAACTTAATACATCCAAACTAAAAGCTTATTTTTGAATAAACATATATTCAATGTTGTTGGAGTTGTCTAACTTTAAATGATTTAAAATGGATTCAATTTTTTTTAAACTAAGTTTTTATTGTTTTTAAGATTTTCACTAATATTGCGTTTTTGGTTTCTTTTGATGGATGAACTTTTTATTTATGTCTTATATGTGATGAGTGATGAAAAAATTATTATTATATTTAAATTAATGATAATATATTTGTTTTTAACAACTTAACATTTCTCTAGTTTTTGGTTAATGTCACATTAACGTTTTGAAGATCACATAAACTATAGTAAGAGAAACCAAATTAATATTTCATTCAAAAAAAAAAATTAAAATTTTGAGAATGAATTTTTGATGATATATAATTTAAGATAGATATTTGTTAGAGTTATATTTATTTGATTGAGAGAATGAATGTAATATTAAATTAATACAAATTGATATATTTTAATGATATTAAGTTTATAAAAATAGAAGCATAATAGATTATATGTATAGGATTTTAGTAACTATTGAAATTGTGATTGAATCTATGATTAGAAATCCGGTTGATTGAATTTAGTAGTTATTTGTTTATGTAAATTAAGATTCTTGTTTATGAAGTGCAAAATAAAAAATTCCAGATAATTATATCAGCTTTCAATCATTGTGAGAATCAACTTTATAGGATTAATATAACTCTTAATATTGTATTTAGACTCTATAGAGGTTCTATGAGTGTAAAGAGTTGTAGATTGATTAAAAGTTAATAAATTGTGGTTTATATCTAATTTAAATATATAATTTAATACTATGAGATCTAGAATTTTATAAGACCTCTACAATGTCATAAATAAACGATCAATGTCTTAACATTTATATATATTTTTATTTAACTTTTGGTGACAAATCATTTGAAGCTATGAACATTATAAGGATGGTAATCTAAGTTTGTTATGATAAAATTAATGAGTATACTTATTGGTGAAAGGAAAATTTTAACTTAACTAGTAATTTAAATCAAATTGTAGATTAAAATATGAGTGTTGTAGAATTCGTTAATTGTGATGTGGTGGAAACTAAATAGGACAAATTATTAGAAATCTCACATCAACCAAAGATAAGGTCAATTTATAATATATATATAACACATAAAAAAAAAAAAAAAAATTTATAATATATATATATATATATATATATATATATATATATATATATATATAAAAGTGACTTGAAATCTCACATTTCAATTCGGTTTGGTAGAATTAAGTTAGGTTTAAAGTCTACTTTTAGCATGATATTAGAGTCATGGGTTGAGTTTATCCTAAAGAGATTTGTATATGTCTCGGTATGAGGCAGGGTATTGGAGATCTTATATCAACTAGAGATAAAACGATTTCATAGTATATAAATGAGTGCAAACCTTATCTTACAATCCGATTTTGTGAGATTGAGTCAGGCTTAAAGTACATTAGCCTATTCTAGCAAAATTTTTTGTTTATTGGATCAATTGTTTCACCCGCTATTGAACCGCTATTAGACCACTAATTAATTTATAGTCTCACACACAAAATGTATATATCTCGACGTGAGAGAGGTTGTGTTAGAAGTTTCATATTAATTAGAAATAATGTCAATTCACAATATATAAGTGGATGTTCTTGTAAACTAATTTTGTAGGATTTGGTTAGATTTGAATTTGATTCTTAATGAAACAATTGCTTAAGAGGATATTATTGTAAGTTGCACAATTATCTTGTGATGTATAGGCTAAGTAGGTAAAGTTACAATCAAAAAATTAAATTATTATTGAGACAATTGTTAAAAGTATACTTTTAAATAGAAAAAATTATATCCTAGTTACCACCTATAAGTTTAGTCGTAATAGATAAGTGTTTGACCATCGATAAGATAAGATTTTTACATTAGATTTTATGGAATAGGTAGACTAAACTATTATGACTACATCAAATTACAATTTATAGACCAACACATGAGTTAGGTGTTAATCTTTAAGGATACTCGATATAAATATTCTAGAAGATGTATTAATTCTTTAGACATTTGCAAGATAAAAAAATTGAGAGTATTGCGTGCATCTTTTATGAAATGCAGTTTATAGGAGGACAAATTTCACGTTGAGTAAAAAAATTTAACACAAGTTTGAATTTGATTCTTTATTTAAAGAGAACAAACACATACCATTTTAAGTAACCACAAATTTGTGATGTGATTGAATTAAACATATAGTACAGTGTTTGATTATAAAAGGTAAACAACTTATTATTGCTCTAACTTTTAACTATCAAACTAAAATAAATATTTACAACTACCAAAAGAAAAAACACTAAAGATACTAGTATTATTGTATGACATAATAGTTTGAGTTATTTAGAAATAATTGTGGATGAGATGGTATGATGATGTATATCCATTGTCTGTCTTACATGAAATTTGATTTAGCATCATATCTATCCGGACAAAGAATCTGTCTTATCACCGTTCACCGATGCCAAGTATTAAAATTATGAAGATTTTATTTCCTAATAAGACAATTCTAAATATGAACACGCAAAAATTATAAGTAGAAGATAATAATATAATATAAATAGGAGAAAGTGAAGGCAGAAGCAATGGCTCTCCTTCATCGTCCCCTCTGTCATCTATGAATACGAATATGGTGAAATGAATATCAGAAGAAAAAGGAAAGCTGCCATTCTCTTCCTTCTGTTTTCTCCTTACACAACATCAACTCCATCATTCTCCTATCCTTATCTCTAACATTGGATAGCTTTTCACGATTTTAATTTTTACATTTTCAATTAAGGGTTTTGAATTAGTATTTAAAAGATAAATAAACATTACATTTCTTTTGTATGTTTAATATTATAGATATTTTAAATGATTTTCTTTTTCATTTTTGACTTTTTTTTTTTATCAAGTTTTCATATTGACACAAATAATAACGCATATATAATAATTGCGCGTTTGTTTTAGCTTAATTAGATTGAAGTTGAGTTTTGAATAGTATGTGTACCTCCCATGATAATTTTAATCAACACGGATAAGATTGTCTCCTATAAAATATAGAATATCAATTATTTATAAATACACATACACATCATATTTAGAATATTATAAATTGATTATGATTTATAATGTCGTGGATGATTGATCTCATAATTCCTATGAGAGATTTATGGTTTTCAATAACCATTATTATTTTTTAAAAGGAATTAATACCCACCGTTATAAGGTAATGTTTCTTCGGATTATTTTTAAACGTTAAATTTTAATTTGTCATTTCCAAAGTTTAAGATAGTATTGGTTTTTTTATCCTTTACCTAATTTTTAATTATTTTACAGAGTCATCATAAAGGTGGAAATTACAATAACTAGTATGTATTTATCTAAATTATTAAGGATAAAACATGAAACTTCATAACTATTTTATTAAAAACAATAGTACATTTCGTAATGTACGTGCAAAATCCTTAGATGATACTTCGATCACGTGGAGAATTGGCTACAAAAATTAATTTAGAGAAGTGTCAAGAAAACACTCTCTAACACACTCTTTTGAACACATTACTTCTTATTAATAGAAATTTATTAAAAATTACAAAAAATGTGTGAATCTCGCATTTTATTTAGTAAAGATCTTGTAATTTTCTGACTAATTTCTAAGAGATTGATAATACGAGCCGATCTAATATTTTTAGACTTGCTCCATTTACATTTTCAACGCGGATTGAGAAAACTGGTCCATCCCATGTAAGTTTGTGGGCCAGTTCATTTTTTTTAAGAATAAATTCTTATGATATAGTTTTCAATGTTCAACAAATTAGAAAATTTTAAAAAGTTTACAAAATACAAAATTAAGCAAGGACTTTAGAGATTTTGACGATAAATTGATAATTCAACATTTTCATCATATTCGTACTTTGACATACACGATGTATTCTTCAAGTTTTAGCACATTCAAAAATATATAATACTTGTATTTTTCACTCATATAAGGATTCAAAATGTAAATGCAGAAGTCCAAAAGAGATTTTACCAATATACACAAATATAAGTTTTTTTTTTTCCTTTGTTTTTTTATGTGGGTCAACTCTTTCGAATCGCAGACCAGTCTGCGCGGACGACAGGCTATGTGGACCAACGAACTTAATATACCGGTCCCTCCTGCACTTTTTTGGCAGACCAGCCCACAGTCCACCAAGTCAAACCTGCATTGTCCCCCTAGTCTTTAATAAAATATAGCTAATCATAAATGTGTTATAAATAATTTATTTTTAACACTCTTCAAGTTTTTATTAAAAATCATGTTATAGCCCCATTGAAAATAAAAACTAAACAATATATTAAAAATTTAATAAAACTTCTTATTTTAAATTTCTTAATGAATGTTAAATTTTCTTTAGAAAACACTAGAAACACACAGTCTCTTTAACACATTACTTTCCGGAAAATCAAGTATAAACAAAAATTAACTTGTTTTAAATATAATTTAATATCTGCTAGAATCTATACATTTTTTTTTTCATATATCCTTCCAACATCAATAACTTTTGGTTTGCTGAAAAAAAATCAATGTTTTTTTGGAATGCTATTGTTTTTCTTATTAGTTGAAATTGATTGTAAAAATAAAAAAAAAAAGTTAAATATGTCTTTGTTCTGCAAATTAAAATTATTTTCTTTTCATTTGGATTAATTTAATTTTTTAACTTCAGATATTTTGACCTAATTTAATTATCAACTTCATATACACGTGTGAATTTAATTATTTTAACAATAATTTATTAAGTTTATTTAACGTTTAATGATTTAATGTTTCAAACATATTCCTCACCTAATATTACAGTGGAAATGCGTCACACGTCACACGATGTAACTAATCTTAACAATGTTATCATGATACATATTGAAACATTAAATAAATTTAAAACTTAACAAGATTTGATTAAAAATCTAAACGCACAAATTTATAAAATTCAAAAATTAAATTATGTCAAAATTTAAAAAAGAAACTAATTTTAATTTTTACTAAAAATTAAAAGTCAACCAAATGTTTCTTTTAAAACAAAAATACAAAATCAACATAGATTCATTAAATGTATACTTAAAAGAGTGTTTTAAATACGCATATTCAATATTTGTCACTTCCAACACTTGCTAGGAAGTAGCACCCATAAAAACAATAACTTACTAAGTGAAAAAGAAAAAAAAAAAACACTAAAATGTCTTCCATGTTCTAAAGTTATTTTTCATGACTTCAGAGAAAAAGTGAGTTAATTTGAAGTTCAAGTTACCGATTTACACAGACACATTAATATTACTTGCTTCAAACAATATGCTATAAACAGACAAGTCTTTCATGGGAGATAATCTATTTGAGTTAAGAATATTATTCCATGGCAAAACATTACAGTAAAAAAAATAATAATAAAATTGGTGAGTTGTGCAGAGAGGCAGATCCTAGTAGGAATATTTTTTGAAGCAATATTTTGCATGTGAGGAATGATGAGATGCTTAGACGCTGAAACCACAGAATCGAAACTAGAAATGGAATCCCAAGTGTTGGCATCTGACGTTTGATTTGGTGGAGAAAAAATGAAATGGAAAAATGTAGAAGCCACGAATGAATGATAGTAGTGGACGAACAGAACCGCAGAAGAAGAATATCACCGTTCCGAAAAAAGTTATTCCCAGACACGTGTTGTGATCGCGTTGGAGGTGACAACCGTTTGCCAGATTCTCATTTGGAAGATACAGTAAGCACAACAAATGAAGGACCACTTTAGGTTTGGTTCGTTCATTATATCTCTCTCTATGGACAAAGAGACCCAACAAAGCAAATACCCCAATACCCCATCAATCATCATCTCGATAAACATCAAAATATGAAACGTTACAAGAATCTTGCACGTGACACACATATCATGCTGCTTTTTTCATTTTTTATTTTTTATTTTTTATTTTTGGAAATTATTATATTTGTAAAATTGTTTTTTAGGCTTTCGTGTCAATATAGAAATACTTGGTTTCTTATTTCTCCATCTAGTTTTAACTACTTTAAATGTTATTAGAAGGTAATTTATTCCTGTTTATGGTATACAAAACTTTGCACGGGTCCCACCGAATATTTCTAACAAATTTTAATTCAAACAACAAAATAAAGAGCGAGATTTTGGTCATGTAAGTCAACATCCACTCATTAAACATGTTATATCATACCATTAAAATATGCCAAAAAACATAAAGAATCGTATTTTATTTAAGGTCTAAAATCTAGGATAAAGAATGAAAAGGTGGGCTTCAACGGAACTAAGTGACTTTGGTTTAATTTAAACTTGGAGGTAACTAATCTAAAAAAAATGTTCCATATTAATCCATTAACTAATTAATAACGTTTACAATTAAGATTGATAATCATTATTCTAATATACATATACCTATAGTAAATAAATAGCTTTATTTTGAGATATTCTTACCGGTGTTTTATTATAATATAATAGTTATGTTAATAGATTTTGACAATTTCCATTAGGCGGAGCGATGAAATCAAAATAATTTTTACAAGGATTTCATATGTTAATGGAAAGGTATAAAAAAATAATGTTGAGTATTTACTAGGTCTTTTTCTTTTTCGTTAACAGTCTACATTTTAAGTTAATATTCCAATTTCAATTTGGTATAGTTAAAATGCTTTTATATATATATATATATATATATATATATATAGCAATGAGACGACGGTTTTGTTTAAATATTTTAGTGAGATTAAGACAAAAATATTAATAAATTACTGTTCACCGGTCATTTCTAAACTATATAAAACTTTTAGAGAGTTTAGAAGGTTGTAATAAAGTATTAAGTAAAATAAATATATTTAATATTTTAAAATAATTTTTTTATTACAAATAATAAAATTGATTATGTTAGATTAAAATTTATTTTAATGTTTGAAAGTTTTATTTTTCATTCAAAAGTCATGGATGGTAACAGTATGAACATGTCATATGCGTATAGTTTTTAAAATTATTTTTTAATAAATAATTATTGTAAAATCAGCTAATTATGATGTAGTAAGTTTTGTATTCAGGTTATTATAGTTAATCATCCATGAATGTTACTTCTACATTTATTATACTGAAAAGGGAAATTATATGGCTGAAGAAATTAACTTCGAACTACAATTCAAGCACACTTTTTAAAATCCACTTAAAAATACAATATATTGGTATAAAAAACATTAAGTTAAATATATTAAAAAATAAATATTTTTAATTCGTATAAAAGTATTGAGATTTGATTTGAATTATTTTAAAACTTGTTGTTTACTTTATCTAAAATAAAAAAAAAAACTTGTTATTTTTAATATTATATGACTATAATTAGTTATTAATTTTATCCTATCATTTAACAATTTCAGGTAATGACACCTTTGTCAAGCAATATTGTTTGGCAACCTAACATTTAATTTGAGAATTTTGAATATTCTTTAAAAGGATACATGTCATATGTTAAAATAGTTTTAATTACTTATATAATGTTCCATTTTTTTTATTGTATTTAAAAATTAATTTTATGTTTATTACAATTGAAATTTATAATCACTAATTTACTTCTTTCTTATAGAAAGAGAAAGCGACACTAACAAATGTGACTATTTTTTAAACGATAAGATAAGAAACACGGAGCCATTTTCAATTGTATTAATTACTAAATTTCTTTTCATGAATGAAGAAAAAAAATAATACAGTGATAAAATCCATTAAAAAAACAATTACTTTTTAGTATATATATATATATATACAAATTAATAATGAAGAATTATTAAAATTGAAGGTTAATACCAATGAAACCGTTGATCAGTTGAGGCAACATTATCTTATCTTATAGAATATGAAACGTGTGGTTACATTATACAAACACAAAAAAGAAAAGTATAATTATTGGTTTTATAATTTGTTAACATGAAAACAAGAACAACTGGTTGATTGAATGAAGTAAAAAAGGATTTTACATTTGACCAGCCACAAATTTCATTGTCCTCTCATATTTTTCGTGAGATAAATATAACCATCTCTGTAAATTTTTCTATTTTCCTAGACTGAAAAAAGTTATTGCATTACGGTTTTGAATATAAACAAAAAAAAAAACTTCAGTGATTGCTTTTGAAAATTAGTAAATTTTAATTAGTTGTATATTATTAATAAGATCATAAATGACTTTCGTTTAATTGACGCTGTACTATAATAATTTTCTTTTATTTTTTTAGACACGATGTTTTTAAGGGTGATATTAAAAAAAAAAAGTTAAATATGTTTTTGTGTAGTTTCATATTTTTTGTCTCTCAAATTTAAGTGAATTTTGAAATTAGTCATTCTTCAAAACTTTATACCAATTTAGTTATTTATCTTTAAAAATACGCGAATTTAGTATTTCTTACTAATTTTTGTCAAGTTTATTTAATATTTTAAACGTATTTTATGACAATATTTGAGTTAATATTAAAGCGAAAATATGTTAAATAATATAAATAATTCAAATACTATCATGAAATGCACTTGAAATGTCATATAAATTTAAAAAATTTTGGTTAAAGAACTAAATTAATATATTTTTAAAGATGAATAATTAAATTAATCAAAATTTTTGAAAAGTTTTAACTAATTCTAAATTTTACTTGAAAGACCAAAACATATTAAAAGAAAAAATTATAACTTATTGAAGTAAAAACAAATAATTGCATTTTGAATAAGGATAATCCCGTAGAATTTAGATAATTTGGTGATTAGTTTATGAATTTTACTAGTACAAAAGGAATTTGGATCTGGAACGCCATAGAAAATAGAAAATAATCGTCAAACATTAGGTGCGGTAAAAGTAGGAGTGGCGTTATCTAAAATGGACGAACGAAATAATTTAGAAAGAAAATAGAAAATATAATGACGGAAGCGGAAAGACCAGAATACCCCTACCACTTTTGATGAATGTTGCAGATATGTGTCAGGTCAACCATACCTGACTTTTCACACACACCATAACACAACTGTGGTAGCCATCCAAACAAAGAATCTTGGTAAAAAGCATGACACAATTTCACACTGCCAATTAATTAATGATTTTTTCACATTTTCGCCGCGTTAAGTACGGAATCCAAAGATTCCCACACACTATTTTATAAATTATCTTAAAAATCATATAAAATTATTTTTCATTGATAATATATAATATTTAAATTCCAAAGGAAATTTAATACAAGATTTTTTGTTTTTACACTTAAAATTCATGAATTCTAAAAGTTGTGATTTTTAAACTATTATTAGAATTTGTTTGATAGATCATGAATACTTTTTAAATATCTATCAACTTAATATTTTTGTCAGGAACTTGGATCATTGATTACATTAAATGATTTGATAAAACTGACACTATATTTTCACTACAGTTAAAGAATTAATTAAAGAATTTATATTATCACCTCCTTGTATATATATAGAAACAAATTTTGAGAAATACCACAGAGATAACATTCCTAAAAAAACACTTCTTAAAAATGTTATTAAAAACATGTATCAACACATAGAAAACAAGTACTTCCCCCCAAATTCTAATTTTCATAAATTAAAACTTGTCTTTATAGCAAAACATTGAATAGTATTAATTATTTTTGTATATAAATATTGTGTAAACTCTATACCATTTATATGTAGTTGCACAACAATAAAATTATGCTACCTGTATTTTATAATTATTATAATATAAGGTTTATTTTAACATTAATTAAGAAGAAAAAGAACAAACATGTAATTTTTTTTAATTGATTTTATTAAATAATTATATTTGTCAATAAGTACATTGTTATCTTTATTGAGATAAATGATTAACTTGATGACAAAGTAAAAAATAAAAAAAACTAATGTTCCTTTGAAAATTATAAACACAGTCAATTATTTTTTTTAAAGATTAAAACTTCATTCATTGCAGCAAAGGAGAATAAGTTAATAATTTATAAATGAGGGTTGAAAGAAAATGAATAAAAAAAAATTAATATTGGGAGGAGGAGTAAGTAAATGAAGCAGACACGGTGGAGTTACCGAGTGGGACAAAGACGCGACGACCCGAATGCGGGCACCGAATCTTTTTGTCCTGAATCTCAATTTCCCTTTCCTTACATATAAATGAATCTCTATCCTCTTCTTCTTTACATCTTCCTTCGTTATCACCTCAAATCAGGGTATGGTATGGTAGTTTGTGATTTGTGGGAGCATACTGCTCACAGAAAATCACCCAATCCCACTCAGCAACACCCCAGCGCTTTCATGGAGCTCAGCTTGGACTTGAGTTTGGGCTTTGTCCCCAAACCCATTTCCCTCTTCTTCGCCGATGTTTCTGGGAACAGAGACAAGACCGACAAAGTTGCCACGCTCGACGGCTTCGTGCAGAGGTTGGAGGACGAATTGAGGAAAGTTGAGGCCTTCAAACGCGAGCTTCCTCTCTGCATGCTCCTCCTAAACGATGGTGTGTGCTTGTACCTTTTATTGTTGTTATTGTTATCATGTCGTCGCTGTGCATTTCTTTCTTTTTTTTTGTTTCACCACGTTCTCTGGGCATGCAGCTATCGCCAGATTGAAAGAGGAAAAAGTAAAGTGTTCAGTATTGCAAGATCTGCCTACCAGTGAACAGTTTGTGCCACCGAAAACCACTTCTGGGGAAAGCGAAAATGAAAAATGTGAGAAGAAGAATTGGATGAGTTCAGCTCAGCTTTGGAGCACTCAGAAAATCAAATCGGTAATTCTAAGTTAATTTCAAATACTGAAATTTTCTCTGTTGTTAGATACGTAGAATTGAGGCTGGAAGTTTTTTTTTTTTTTTTTTTTTTCAATGGCAGAGGAATGAAGAAGGTGATAGGTCTGTGCCAGAGAACCCAATTAATGCGAATTTGTGTGCCCCGAGGAAGGAGGGTTCACAAATTCCGAGTTTTAGTTTGATGGGTCACGCCTCTGAACTGAGTCATAGCAATTCCAAGAGTGTATGTGGAGATACCAGTTCTGGCTCTTCTTTGCTCCGTGTTGAGGTACAGAGCCAGCCCCAACCGCCGCAACACATGCAGCAGAATCCAAGGAAACAGAGGCGGTGCTGGTCACCGGAGCTGCACCGGCGTTTTGTGGATGCCCTTCAACAACTTGGTGGAGCACAAGGTAGGTCTAATTCATTCTTCATGTTATGAATCGGGTGGGAATGGTCCTTTCAAGGTTTTTAAAAAATTGTCTGATTTTGACTGCAATTTCAAGGCTTTTAGGGTGATTGAGATCACAATGTGACTACATCAGTTTGCTTGCAACTTTCAGCAATTTAAAATGTTAAAGAGAATTCCTTGCTTGACCCATCTCAAAATTGAAACTTAGGGTCTTATTCTGTGTGAGATTAATGCGTACCTAATTGGTTTATTTTGTTTTGCAGTGGCCACCCCTAAACAGATTAGAGAACTGATGCAGGTGGAGAGCCTGACAAATGATGAAGTGAAAAGCCATTTACAAGTGAGTGTTTCTTCATTTTCTTTTGGTATTTGATCATGATAATCCACCCATGATTAAACAATATGTATTCCCTTAGATGAATCGCAGTATGAGGAATTAATTAGTCTTTACCGTCTGCTCTAGATCCACATAAAGAGACAATCCATGATTGTTAACTATCACAGCTAGTTATTTTCTGCTTCTTGTCAAGAACTTATGTGGAACTATGGTTTATGCAGAAATACAGGCTTCATGTTAGGAGATTCCCAGTTTCATCAGTTGGGCAAGCTGATAATGGGTCATGGATGGGCCAAGATCAATGTGGGGATAAATCAAAGGGAAACTTGTCACAGTCTGGTTCTCCTCAAGGTCCTCTCACACCTCTCCTTCTAGGAGGAGGAGGTTCTGCTAAGGGTATCTCAAGCCCTGGACGGAACAGTGTGGATGCAGAAGATGAGCAATCAGATTGCAGGAATTGGAAAGGAGGACTCCACCAGCACCTTGAAGCTGATAACCACAGCCTCTAAAATTTTGCAGATAATGAGAATAAAATACACAGACGATGAAGACCTGAGTTTGACAACATAAGAATAATAGATCTAACACATAGAACAATAGGGATCAACTTTATCCTACCATTATTTTAAACTGTTTGGTAGAGAGCCGCTGAGGTTTTTGCAGATTTGTCAGGTTTCTTTTTCTTCTTTAAAACTCGGTATAGTTTGTATGGAGCTTTAATTTTACTGGGCAATTTTCATAGATCAATCCTCATTCATATTATGTGCTTTGTGGACTGGTTTTTTCATGTTAAGTTTTATGCAAATGGCAGAAAGGTTTATTTCAGGATATGTTGAACACGGGCACAAGATTATGTGCTTGCTTTTCGCATCATTAACAATAAAGTGTTAAACCAGTGTTGATCGCATGAGAATATTGATGGACACACTTGCCCGATCTTAAGTAGACGTGCTTTTCAGCATTTGGCTGGATCTTATTAAGGTTGACATAAAGTGTCAGGATTTTTCCAACACCGTATCAGTTGTCTATATTCAATGATAGCTTTTTCATACATCCAACTCAGTTAGTGGTATTCTTTCAGCCATCTTATTCTCGCTTAAAATTGTCCCTCACAAACGTGCGTACGTTAAATCTTCACCGTCAATTTCTATTTTCCTTTTGCTTGCTTTTTTCTTCGTATCGTACTATCGCGTATCAACAGATTTTCTTCAGATTGATAGGCTGAACAAGACTCTTTTTTGGGTAAGAATAGCTGCGGTTCTTCTTTCATCAGCATCTGTCCTCATATGTAGCTTTAAAAAATGATACTTCCATCATACCAGATTTGAGAACAATCTCTAATATGCATCATTGATCTGCTTTGTTTACTGAAGAAAAAAATTCCATCTGCTTCGTTGCAGAATCAACCAGAGCCTTTAATTTTCACTACACAGAATCTAACACAACAGAACACACCAAATGCCAAGAGAGGAGGGAATATATTATTTTCATAATACCTTCTGATAATGAAAAAGTATTTTACTACTCTTTAATTCAAAGTTTTAGTTATTAGTAAATGCGTACGTACTTAAATATATTTTTATTCCTTCAATTGAGGTAATGTTTTTTCCTGCAATTAAAGTTTTTTATTTTTTTGTCTTTATAAACTTTTGACAATTCGTTTTATAATCCCGGAGTTAGACAAGAAAACAAGAATAATCAGAGCTATTTATTAGTATGGAAAATTTATATATTTGTTTCTATTAATGACTTTGGTTTATTTATTTAAACCAGGAGAAACATATAAGAAAGGTTATGCAACATCCCATAATTATTTATATACTCAATTTATTTAAATGGATATCATAAAATATAAATACACATAAAAATTAAATATAAAATAAATAAATAAAAATAAAAAAAATTCCTCAAAGTTTTCAACTCTAAAATCGATGCAATAAATTTGCTACAATTTGTTTCTGATTAACAAAACCTCAAAGAACTGAAAAGGGATTAAAGTTTATGGTAAGAAATGGGAGGAAGAATGAGGAAAAAAGAGTAAAAGGAGATGTTGAAAATAATATTTTTGTGATCTTTGGAAAAAAGAGGGGGTGTTCTTCTTACCTTTAAAGGTTCCCTACATGTGATATTTCCACCCAACCCTAAAGTCCAAATAAAAAAGCATACCCCATACCTCTAAATAATTTCACACATTCAATTAATTTCATAAAAAACACCCAATCTTTACTGTTCAATGTTTTAGTGGAAGAGGGAATAAACATGGGGTGAATGAATGGAAAATAATTAATATTTTTTTTAATATATTTTAATAGTGCTTTAATTTATTATTTTAAAAATTACAAGGTTTAATCCATTTATGAAATTATTTTGTTTTTCATTCATATATATTTAGAATAACTGTCTACCCTTTCCTTTTTTGAACCAAAATATTTGATGGATAATGTTAAACATTTTCTTTTTGTCCATTTAAAATGATCTTTTGAACACCCTGGTGGATTTGGGTCTAATGCGTTTTGTTGCTGAACTGATTAGGTTGCGGGTCATAACCCAATCCATAAAATCACCCATTTAGGATATCCGACCCGAGTCGAAAAGGAAAACCAAATTCTTCCGCCGCCCGCGGAGGAGAGTAGCCATTTTCATTTTTCTGACACTTAATTAAAAACTGTAACCCAAACGCAAGAAATTAACCTTTGCCGCCAAAATCAATTGCTGAGCTTAACCCAAGGTACGTTTCTCACTTTGCTAAATTTTGTAATAAACTGCTTTTGAGTTTTTAGCTATTAACTAACGCGATTCTGTGAGTGGCAGTAAGCGAAAATGAAAGAAATCGTGACTGTCCAGGTTGGCGATTTCGCAAACTTCGTTGGTTCTCACTTCTGGAACTTTCAGGTTTTGATGCCTATTCGCTCTTTTTAAGAAATTTCAGAATATATTTACTTCTACACATTTTGCTTCGTTTATTGACTTTAATTTCTCTGCCGTGAGTGTAGAAAACATTGCACTCTCAGTCAATTAAAAATAAATTACCGAAAATAATATGGTTTGTAATGATTAGACGACAGTGTTAAAATTCTGTGTGCTATCGTTGCATGTATTGTTTAGTCGTGTTTATTTATTAATTTGCTAAACCTTCTCTCTTTGTTCTTACATTTTCTTTCGGGTTAAGTTGATAATCTATAACTGAAGTACTGTTGATTGAACATGTTCATTTCTAGTCATGCATGCAATTTTTCATTTGTGTTCAAATTGTTAGGATGAGTTGCTCGGGCTGGCTGGGGATCCCTCTGCTGATTCAGTGTTCAAGAATCAGGATCTTAACATGGACGTGCTTTATCGTACTGGTGAGACACAGCAGGTGCAATTTTCTGTTGTCGAAGTAGCATTTTCTAAAATAAATATCTAGTATGTGATTAGAACTGTATGTTGTAGAAGATAGAATGGGATGTTGTATTTGGAACTTTTGTCGATGTGCTGCTATCTAGCGCTTCCATTGCATGTGCCATTTCCATATTACATGTTGAACCGGTAAATTAAGTGTAGGTAAATTTGATTGGATTACTATTAACTGATATTCTTATATTCTAGTTGGCATAATTTTAGAAGTGAAAGTGGAAAATGGGGTAAGATGACCCAAATCTGTAGACTGGAAACATTAGATTTTTTTCTTACGTTGACATTATTTTCTATTGTATGTGCAGGGCATTCCTTCGTATACTCCTCGCTTGGTTTCAATAAACTTGAGAGGTATTAAATTTATAAGTATTAAATAGTTGAGGAAAATATCATTGTTGTTTCTTTTTGCCCTTTTTGTTAGGATCTGTTTGCTGACATCAATGTTTATTGAATTGATGTTGCTATATGACAGCGAAGAATCCAATCCATGGTTGGTCTTACATTAAACTGAATTCGGAGAAAAATACTGATTAAATAAGAAACTAGTATGTTGTAGGACCAATGTACTGGGTATAAACACGCTGTAACATGGTTAAAGTTTACAACTTGCTTTGTTTGTGAATCTGAGGAACAGCAAGAAAGACATAAAAAGGTTTGGGAGCATATTTTTAAAAGCTGAAAACAACTCATTCTCATTATATGAATAATAATTTACCGTACTTATGAAGTTATGAGTGCATGATTTTTAATATAGCTTGGGAAGTTATGAATAAAGAATATAAAATACCCTAGATATATATGTTGGAAGTAATAGTACATATTCAAGATTGTGGATTTCTTCGTTGAGGTCAATTCATTAATTCTCACATATTTAAACTTTTTAGGCCACATTCCAGCCTTTCCTTTCTTTCCTTAAAGAGCTGAGGAAAGCACCGTATCTTGCCTATGCGGTGTTTCCTTCTTTTACTTCATTTTTTATTTCAATATCCTTGCTACTTTTATTTATTGTGTGTTACCTTTGTCTTCTTTTAATCTCATGATGTTGGAATGTCTTAATGTAAACTTATTTTAGGCTAAGATTAATTGTATACTTTCTTGTCCGTTTAGTTTTCTCTTGGTTTAAGCACAATTTGTCCCCATCCCACTTGTTATCTATTCTTAGGATTTTTCATTATTTTCAGGATCCCTTGGATCTATGAATTCACATGGTACACTGTATACGGAAGTTGCTTCCACATCACGAGATGTTGTCACCTGGTGAGAGCTTTTAGTCTGTACTTTTATAATGATGCGTGAAGAAGGTTCTGCTGTGTGCGTCTTCTCTGTTACTAGCTTGTTTTAGTGAAATGCAGTGGATTCATTGCTTTTGTTTTGTAAATATTAGCAACTTGGAAATATCATGTAAGGTCAGTTTGGAATATCTTTTACATATGAAATACTTGAAAACTGTAAGGGAAAGGGCAGTTATTTTTTACCAAGAAACATACAAGAAAACACTGATTCAAAATTGAAAATTTCTTCATGAATAATCTGCTAACATTCTAATGTTCTATTTACATGTATTTTCTATTCTTGGTGTTAAGCGTAACTTTAAGCTTTCTAGGATTGAAATGAAAATTTCAAATTGTTTTGCATGCTACTTTTTATTGGACATGAAACTTTATGTTATATCTATCATTGTGGTTTAAATTTATATCCAAATGCACTGAATGCCCATACACCAATGTGCAGGACTGGTAGAGTTTCCACTCAAGCCTCTGAACCTTTAAAAAGAAATTTGTTCCTTCAAAGACTTTATGAAGAAGAGGAAAAGCCGAATATAAATGAGATACCTGGTTCAAATAATGATTCCCAGAATGAGTACGAGGATAAGGATGTAGTTGAGTGCCTTGAAAATGGTGTAAAGTTTTGGACAGACTACTCAAAAGTACATTATCACCCCCGGAGTCTTTATGAATTAGATGGAGTTTGGGCAAACATTGAGGAGTTTAACAATTATGGAATTGGAAGGGACTCCTTTACTTGGGCTGCCCAAGGGGAAGAAATCAGTGACAGGCTTCGCTTTTTTGTTGAAGAGTGTGACCATATACAGGTAACGACTTTTTCACTTTTCCAATCTTGTAGTTGGATTAGTGGGTTACTTCTGATGTATAACTTTAACCGTTGTTGTGAGATAATGAACGGAGACAATATCCAGTGCCAATGGATTTTCAATAAGTTTTCAATTTTTAGTCCGTTTGTATTCTCAAATTTCATTTTTCGTGTGGGCCTTTATATATGAGAAAGCATTGCATATGCCTTGAAATGAGTAGTTTAGTTCAGTAATATAAACTTTATACTAGAACTACAGAAATCTTGATTCTCTAAAATTCTTACTTAACATAATAGTTTTGCAATTAACAAAGCTACTTTTTGACTAGATATCGTGCCTTTTTCTTTTTCAACTTTATAAAATGGTAAGAGATTTTCGGATTGATTATATCTATAACTTCAAACATAAAGCCTTTGTCCATTAAGTTCTAGAAGAAAATTAATTTTTGTTTGGTGTGCCTCTTACAATCTTTAAATTTTGGCAATTTGGACAGGGATTTCAATTTATAGTTGATGACTCTGGAGGTTTCTCTGCTATCGCCGCTGAATTTTTAGAGAACATTGTAGACGAGTATACTAACATTCCTGTCTTACTGTATGCTGTCCAAGGTTCTGGTTCACACACAAATCTTCAGAGTAGGAAGCGTACAGTCTCAGAGGTTCTTCATGATTCTATATCATTTTCAAGATTGTCAACATACAGTAAACTTATTGTACCTGTTGGTCTGCCCTCCTTAAGTAAAAGTACGTCAAATAAAATTTATTATATTAGACAGCACAATAGTCAATAGCCTTCCTTTGATAATAGGCAGCAAGTATTGGTGTTTGACTTGCTAATACTTTACTAATTTGAACGGCTGGATATCATTGATGGCATGGAATTTTGTTGTAATATTGATAAAATGCTTCTTGGCATTGTTAAATGTATTTCTGGTTGCTGGCAGATGCACGAATTATAGATTCCAATTCTCTCATTCAGTTTTACCAAATCTTCTTTTGATGCCTTTGTATGTCCGATTTTTCTCCTATTTTCATAGGTAAAGCTTCAAGATTCCTCCACATTGAAGATGCAAAGCATTTCCACTCAAGTGCAATTTATGCGGCAGCATTACACTCCATTAGTCTACCTTTTCGAATGGTTCCAGTTGGGCCTACTGCAGATGCTTGTTCTATTTCTGGTGCTGTGGATATTCATGGAGTTGTACAAATGTTATCAGGACAAGGAAGGCAGAATATGGTGTCAGTTCTTGATGTTGCCATGCCTGCACCAGCCTTAACTGGTAAATGTGAATAATTTTTTGGGCTAATCTCCATATGAGATGTATTTGATTGGTCTTACTCTTGAAATTCAGGGGGGCAGAATGACCTGTCTCTGTTAGAGGTTTTACAGCCATTGACCCCACAAATAGCCGATGATGTTGAAGACATGCTGGCTATTGAACACATGACAGTCCATGGAGCTCTTGCATCAGGTATTGGCTACAGAGATTTATCCATTAATGTTTTCTTCATGTTTGTTCTACTTGTCTTGTCCCAGCAGTCCAAGTTGCTTGCTACCATGTGTAACTAGGAGGTCACAGGTTTGATTCTTTGAAGTTAACTTCTTGCAAATGCAAGATAAGCTGCATATGCTAGATTCATAACGGGTCTGATCTTTCCCTGGACCCTGCCATGAGTCTTCAAGCACCTGGTTGCCCTTTATGTTGCACCTGTCTTGGTCTTCCAATCTTAATCCCACAGTATTCTTCACTTCAATGTTTTGGCCCACAAGCCCTATCAAATAAGTATATTGTTTTAATTTAGTGCATATTTTCTAAATTTGAACTTTGCCGTTTTGTTTAAGCTTATCATGAAAACGAAAGATTTTAAGGTATCTATCTTTTATGGGCCAGTGAATCATTCGAGGCAGCAAAACATGTCTCTACCCAAATACACATACACACAACCACACAAATACATTTTTGAGGATATGTAAAAGAACTCAAACAGGGTCTACACACGCACGCACATACAAATATATTTTTTGGGGATGTGCAAATGAACAGAAATAGGGGTTTGAAATGAAGACAACTACCAGATTTCTATGATGAAAGTTTAATGATACCATTGATTATATCTACTAGTTCTGAATGAACTAGGTGATAAATTACCATATAGTTTTCTGCTGTAGCAAGCATAGCGTACCAAGTGATATTTGGTCCTCGGTTTGTGCTCTTTTATGAATCCACTATTCAATTTTTTATTATGGAACTTTGTAAAGTTAGATTGACACAGATTCATCATTATGCAATACTTCTGTTTAATTAGACAGATAAGCTCACTTTTTGTTGTAAATAAAGTATCTTAGTTAGGTACTCAACCGTAGGTAAGTTTGTTACTTTAGTTAAGTTATTGGATGAAATAATTTTAAAAAAATGCATGTTGCTTATCGACATGCTTTACCTTTAGCCTATTTTTCTATTCTGTTGCTTTGTTAAGTTCTCTCCTTTGCATGATTGTTTGTCTTAACCCTTCACTGTTTTGGTTCTATAGAAGGTCATCGCGCTTCAGTTACTGAGGTCAAGGATAAAGTTGATGGTGCTTTTAGATGTGCCAGTACAAGGCCAATGTTCTGCCATCTATCTGTTGCACTTTGTCCCTTGCCTATCCCCTTGCCTTTTCCATCAATATTTGGGAACAATGTAGGCAAGCAAGGTGAATTAATAGGTGGTCAAACTATTAATTCATCACCGAAAGGATCCCTTGAGGTACATTCCGTTCCCATGGCCGCCAGATTACGTTCCAGCAGTGTTGTATTACCACTCCTAGAGAATAAACTGCAAAATCTTCAGCGTTTTGGAATTCAACGAGGAGCAGCTGGGTCAGAGTTACTTAGAAGTTGGGGCTTTGGCATGGAAGAATTGGTGGAAATGGAAGAAATGTTGTCTAAAATGGCGGCGACATTACGTCCTCCTCAGTTGACTTCAGATTCAGATTAGAATATATAGGTTGTTCTTCACAAAAGAAGAATCGGGTAACATTTGTTAAGCTATTTGTTGATAGTAACAAATTTGCACTGTGATGTGTCTGACTTTTCATGCCTGCTTGCAGCTCTCACCACCCTTGTCTTCCCTTTTACCATAGAGTATTTAATGTTGTTTTTCTTGTCTTTAATTTGGCCTAAAAGAATGTGTTGCGGGGGAAATGGGCAAATTGTAGTAAAAATATACTTAATAGTGGAATGTTAGAGCATTAAGAAAGGGAAATGTTAGCATTTGACTGAGGTTTCTGGTAGAAAAAGTGGAATAGGCTTTCTGGAATGATTGAGACTCAAAAAAATGACAGCTGTGGGATTTGAACCCACGCCCTTTCGGACCAGAGCCTAAATCTGGCGCCTTAGACCACTCGGCCAAACTGTCTTTAGATGTTAATAATTGGTGTCTTTAGATGTTAATAATTGGGCTCACAAATTTACACAAATGAAAATAAATTAACTAATGCGTTGGCCTGGTATAATTAAGTCAGTAGGGAAAAGGTGTGTAAACAGTAATAGCCTAATATTTATTTTTAGCGAGGGTTGGGTTTTTATTCCTTTTAGGGGCTTTAATTTCACACGATTAATCTTTTGGCACTTTCCATTTCGAAATGCGTATAAAATTCTCCAAGAAATTAATAGGGGCAATGTGCTGGGAAAATCTTCTTTTTTTTTTTCCTTCATTTTTTCGAGGAGGGCAGCGGGGCGGAGACGGAACGATGAAGAAGGTTTGTGCTCCCTGAATAGTGTTTTTTTTTTTTTAATTATTTATATTTATTATAATTTTCTTTTTCATATGATTAATGACTTCTTGAAGTATATAATTTATAGCTTTAGCATTTAATTTTTCTTACTGATTTTAAATATACTTAAATAAATATTGAATGTAATGATGAGATAGTTGTATTTTTTTTTTCTATTTACACTTTAATGGTTTTTTTCTTTTGAAAATTATTAGTTTAAAGATTAAATGAATAAACTGACTTTATTGACACTCTTTTTATATTGATTTAAAAAAAAGAAAAACTATTTATCAATTTACTACTAAAAAACAAACTTATAAACACTATACAAGAATTTGATATAATAAACTCAGTCATGTGAATAAATATTTTTCCATTCCTTTGCTTTATTTAGGTTAAGTCTTCCATAAATTTGGATATATTTAATTGAATTTCTATTAATTTTTCTTTATCTATTGAGTTGTTCATATTTTGAGTTTCTTTTATTTAATTTTTTTTAACTAGATGATATGACTATTTTCTTGTCCCGATATCTTGTTTACCTATTTATAAAAAATGTGAGATTTTGTAGTTATAAAAGATGATATTGTTGTTAATATAGAATCTTAGGTAATTTTTATCACTTTTATTCAAAATGTGTTGGATAGTAAAATTCTTTGCTTAAATTGTGGAAAGATACTTTATGTCAGTTAATAAAACTAGACTCTTTAGTTTAGAAAAGAGATAATTGATTTTTATCTTTCTCTTATTAGAGTGTCCAAACCAATGTTTGTTTGAATATCCAACTCTCATAGAACCAACATTCGTTCTTATCACTCTAAATTTTTACTATTGTTAATATATTAAGCTACAAACTTAATCTCTAACTTACTATTGCCAAAATAATTATTCTTTGCTTTGGCCATAAGAATTCTCAAAGAGATGTATCATTGTTTCAACAGTTGGATTTATGCTATTTTGTAAAATAAAAGATTCTTAAAAAGATTGAAAATAATAAAAAATAATATATTTAATTAAATTAGTAAACAATCATTAAAGTTTGTATATGATAAATAATTATTTTAATATAAGATGAATATGTTATAAATTTTTTATTTATCTTTTAGAATGTGGATTTAATGGTTTTGAATAAATTAATAAATACAACTATATATATATATAATTAGAAGATAATAATCTTAAGAAAAATAAAGAATGCAATTAAAAAGTACACCTGTTATTAAATAAGAAAGTCAAATTTGAAATATGAAAGTCAATTCAAATAGTATAATTATAATTTAGATGATAAAGTCAAAACAAATTAAGTTATCCTTCGATAATACTATTTTGGATTATATATGAAGTTTTTTATGGACTTATCACTCACGCGCTTCAACCAGATACCCTTTCATACCATTATTTATATATTTCACATTAGACTGAAATGAGAACCTATAATTAATTTCAATAAATTTCTACGTGATAGCTTATTTTATAATTTTAGAAGAAATAAGATAATGTATAATATAGAGATTGATTGAGATACATAGCAGAATGTGGGCTTTTCCATTCACATTCTATTCTATGTCATTATCTTTCGCTTTCGTAAAAATCCTAACTTTTTTTGAGACAGAAACATACAGGCTTTCAATTTCTATGCATTTGTTTGATACGAAGTTAAAACTACACTACCCTACTATATTTAAAATCTATCTTTAAAAGTACTATGTAAAGAAAAACGTAAATAATATTTTTTCACATTAATTAAAAAATAAAGAGAAATACACTCATATTACCTATAAAAAAATAATAACAATATTATAAAATACCATTATCCCCTTTTAAGATAAACTAAATATTACAGATAACATTTTAATTATTTATACTATTATATAAAAGTTATTCTCTCTCCTGGTGGTGTACATATTCTGTTTGCAAATTTTTTCTTTTAAGTAATTATCATTTTTTTTTATTTAACTATTTATTTTTAAATTTAACATTTTTTAAATTAAAATAATTTTTTATAATAAAGAATTATCTACAATATAAATAAAAAATTATAAAAATGATTTATATTTACTTTTATAATTATAATAAAAATAATAATTTTATTACTTTTTGTTATAAAAAGAAAGTGAAGAGATAGTTATATATATATATATATATATATATATATATATATATATATATATATATATATAAAAGTTAACTTTCTAACCTTTCTTTTGAAACTCATGTCATCTTATCATTGTAACAAAAGTAGTGAAAAAGTAAGTTGTTTTTCTCTTTTGTTGGTCTTCCAAACTTATATTATTATATCTATATATGTAGTTAAATAATTTATAATATTATATATGTAAGAAGCTAAAAATTATGTTGGTGTCAGAGGAAGAGACCCCACGAAGCAGATGCATAAATGCTTTTCATATTTAACCTGGATATGTATAAACGTGTAAGTTGTTATAATATTGAGTACGTACTTGAGGTACACAATAAATAATTATATATATTATTTATTTTGTATCATGTGGGGCTAAACTTGTTAGATAGATGTTAGTGTTATGATGAAGAATTTGATCTTTTAACTTTTGAAAATCTAATTTATACCTTTGACTATAGAATAAGACAATAGAAGATATATGATAGATACATGAATGAGAAACCATAAGATTCTGCATAATTCTTTACTTTCTTTATCCATATATACATTATTCTCTATCCAATTTTGTGACATCAGAATTCCCCTACTGCCACAACCTTAGAACTTCAATTCCAAATATATTTTGACTTCAATAAAATTATGGTAGCTGGTGACAATTAAGACAAAACCATGTTTATGATGTTCACATTTTAATACAGTACATATGATTTGAGTTATAATATAACTTCTCTTAGGATGATAAATTGAAACAAGAAGATGATTACAGTATTATAACAGATTAGTGAAATAAAAATTCATTATTTTTGGTGACATATTGCATAAATCCCTGTTCCATGGACAATCATTTAGGAGTTAAAAAAAAGTTTTTTTTTTTAAAATATAATTTGTTAGTAACGTTAAGTTTAATTGTTATATTTTTTATATGTTTAATTCTTTATTCTTCTGACAATAATTAGTAAAACGGTATAGAGCAAAAAGATGTTGATGAATTTATAAAATGTCCTTTAAAATATTTTTGTTCCATCTAGAAATGTAAGAAAAAAAAATGGTGCATCGTGATCTAAAACATATAAAAAAATGTAATTAATTTAACCATGTTTACCAAAATTATCCATAAAATATAACTTTTATTCAATTCAAAACTTATTTTAAATAGCTCCTTTGATTTTCATAATATATCAACTGCATGAAAACTTAAAAAAGAGTATTCCTATTTGATTTTTTTTTAAATAAATGCTAGGAATGAGATAAATTAGGAGAGGAAATTCATATTTTAAATGCATTTCAAACCGTTAAATAAAATTAACTTATATTTTTCATTAGCGTCAATATTTCTTTCAAAACAATTTCAACTAGTTCTTCTTTTTTTTTCTCTCCATTTTTTTCACTAATTAATTTATGGTTTAATTAGTCGGACGGTACTCACTTTTGTTTAGATGTGTCAGTTTGGTACCCGCATTTGAAAATGTGTCAATTGAGTTCTAATTTTTTAAAAAGATGTCTCAATTAGGTCCTTTTCAGCAAAAAATTATTAACACCGTTAACGTATTGATTTTTAAAATGACTTACAAAATTAAGTATTGATATTTATATTAAAATTTAGTGATAAAAGTCATGAATAAGTTAACGGCTTCAGTAATTTTTATCTGAAAGGGATCTGATTAAGACATTTTTTCAAAAATTGAGACTAAATTGACACATTTTTAAAAATAGATACTAAAGTAACACATATGAACGAAAATAAGTATCATTCAACTAATTAAACCTTAATTTATCTTGTTATGAACTTTTCTATCTTGTGTCCCTTTCTTTTCCTCAGCTTAGAATCCATAGTAAAATTTTGATGTATAAAATAATATTAGTATTATATTTTATTGGCCCCAAGCACATGCAGCATTAAAGTCCATTAACGAAACCATGACTGATAACATATTCCAAAGCAGTATATTCAAAATAAATGGACTATTAATTGACTTCATGCAATCTTTGAGAAAAGAAAAAAAAAGTATAATCTTTGTGTGGTCAACTTTCCATGAAAAATTTGATTCTGCACTAATCACTCCGTTCAAATGTTGCGCCTTGAAGCTGTATTTGTTTGAAGAGTTTTATGAGCCATTTTTGACTTTGTGTATCTCGTGCACAATAAAAACAACGTTAATAAAAATAGTAAAAGGTTGTGAGAAAGAGAAACCGTAGAAGTATTGCAGCAAAAGATTGCTATGACGAAATGGGATTCCAATTGTGGATTTTACTTTGCAAAACGAAACACCAATCAAAATCCAGAACTAGTATGTGTTAGGGTTTTCTAAGAGATTTGTCAAAAATTTGGACAAAATAATTATTGCAGTGCATAGGTTTGAGTTTTAGACGAATAAAATTAAGAAATATTATCGAGATACATTCACATTATATAAAAATAAAAAATGAAAATTCATAGAAAAATATAATGGTCATTGAAAATCCCACATTGAATAAAGATAAGGCAATTTCATAATATATAAATGAGGTGCAAACCTCACCTTACAAGCCGGTTTTGTAAGGTTGAATTAGGCTTAAAACTCACTTCTAACTTGATATTAGTCTATCCTAACGAGATTTTGTGGACATTCTGTTCCATCCGCCATCATCGACTAGAGTCGAAATTTAATTCTAAAAATAATTCTTATGCATGCAAAATCTTCTACGGAACAAGTTAAGAAGTAAATGTTTTTTTTTCTTAATTAACAAATTCTATTAAACTCTAATGAATTTTCCATCCAAAATGGATTCTAAAGCAAGTGTTTTCATAACTACAAAGAAAATGCATAGGGTATTTTCTTACTCTATAGAATTTCTTTTTAATTCCACACTCCTGCGTTTGTTGTGTCTTTTTCACAGAATTCCACATAATTATTTTTATATGTGATCATGAGTGTGGAGATAAAATGGGAAAAATAAAAATGGAACAGAAGAAGATAAAAAAAAATCTATTATTTGTTATTAGTTTAAATTTTTGAAGTTGGGAGTGGAGGAAATGAGCTAGTTAATGCTTAGTCCTAAAAAAAAATTGTTCAATTTTAAGATGATTAAAGTTTTCTTAACGAATTTGACTTTAGTGACATTTATTTTTTTAACTCAATTTGACTTAAGTGACCTATTCAAAGCAGTTTCTTGCAAACATATACTTTAAATTTATATTTACTTAATAGATGTAGGCTAATAAATTTCAGCTTTAAATAAATTAACGCATAGATATCATAGGTTAAATTTTTCTTACAATACTATTATCGTATTATTCATACTTGAATAAATCAACAAATTAGGCTTAAAAGGTTTTAAAATGAATATTTACCTTTTCTTTATTCCTTCAATGTATTGATCTCAGATTTTAAGATATTATTTTGATGAAAATTTGTAATTACTCTTTGAGGTTTCAAGATTGAATTTGTCAAAATTTTTCATGTTTTTTTTTTTTTTTTTATTTCGTTAGAAGTCCAATTATTTGTGCGATTAGGCACGCTTATTACTTACTTTGTGTGGATCATATAAAACTTCATAAGCCATGAGAAATAAGAGCCATTGTTTTCATTTCAGTATGTTTGATTAAATGACATTTAAAAATGAGTAATTTTTCTATAAAAAACGTGAATAATGATATCAATGACTTATTTATTTTAAAGTTATTTGATATACAAACTAGACTAGGTCAAAAAAAACCCTCCTCGGATTAAGGTGGTTGATTGGATGATATATGGAAGATTTCTCTTTCTGGTATCTAATTTTTTTTTTTAAATAAAATTTTTTCTTTCAATTTAATCATTTTTTTAATAAATTAGATTTTCTTTGATTTCATTATCCTTAATGTGGGATTTAGACTCATAATTGGATATCATTGATGGTTTTTTCATTAAAGAAAGATTGATTGAAGAGACAAAATCAATGAGATCTGAACTAGTCCACAAGACCTTCTACATTGGTACACTCCTAACCACAAGTACCATTTTTGTATTGTTGTTGATCTTAACATAACACACTTACTTAAACCCTTTTTACTTGTAAAAGCCTGTCACCAAGAGAAATGCTCGGGCTTTGATACCATTAAATTGTCTAACAAGGAAAGAATGTTGGAAAAATGTAACACTAATGAAACTTAAGCAAGTCACGTTAAGAATTGACATCACTTCTCATCCAAAATATTAAAGAAATGGGTTTATGGACATTTTCCTTTATGTGGTGTTCAACTTTCTCATTTCTATGTGATATGAGACTTAAATTCACATTTAAATTTTAAATATACGTTCGTAACAATCATTTTATCCTTTTAGATTTTAGATTTTGTTAGTTTTCTAGAATGATTTTCCTTTTTGTGGTATGAGTTTAGTTTGACCATTCTATAATTGTTTGTATTTTTTTTTCTTTTTTACTTATTTTATATATTTTTTTATGATGATAAATGATCATTGAAATTTTAGAATGTCAATCTAATTAAGAAATAAAAAATTTATAAAGATTTCTAACATAAATTATTAAAAAACATTATAATAATTATTTAGAAATTATGTTACAGAAAATCAATATAACATTGTAAAAAGGAATATACAATTTATACTAAATATGAAAAATGTAATCAAAATACGTTCCTTTAAAAAAATTCGATCTTGTATGCATTTCTAGCAGTATCATAAAAAATAATATCATGACTTACTTGCTAAATCATGAATAATTTTTTTTTTTATAAATACTCTCTCATTCACTTTTATACAACATAATTTTTTAACGAGGTTGAGTGATTGTTACGTGTAAATATTTAACTATATAAACCCACCACAATTGCATGTTTTGAATATAAAAAGTAATAAAAATATCAGAAGCTTCAGTTAAATTTATGGGATTTTAGTGCACAATTTGAACAATTGTATATAATTCTAAAATAAGATAAGTTGGATGAATTTAAAACTTAACAAGTAGAGCTTTTCTTATTTCCAAATCCAATAAGTTTCTATGATTAGGTCAATCTCATCAATTAAAATGCCCATACAAAATGCTAGGCTACTGTTAATTCTTAGACCTAAATGATCAACAATTTTTTAAGTATTGGCTTAGAATCAGAAAAAGTAGAAGTTAACCTTTAATTCTAGAAAACTGACACGCTATTACTTTCGAATATACCACTTAGAGTTAATAGAATAATTTTTGTTCTCAAGTTTTGATTCTGTGCTCAATTTCTGACAAGAAACAAAATGAAAAATGGGTAGGTAGATTTTAATAGTTATTTTCAAAAGATTGCGGATTAATTTCATTTAAGTAGAAAATAAAAAACTTCAAATGCAATATGGAACACACAGTAATGTAAAATGGGTAGATTATACTCAAAAGTATCTAATAGTTATTGTGTTCCAAATATTTCTTCCATACCTAAACTACAATAAATCTAACTGTGATAGAAATGATTTGACAAACACGATAGATGAGACTTTTAAAAAAAAAACATTCTGAATTCTGATTTACAATTTAGTTTTTGACAAAAAGAAAAGAAATGAAATATAGCTACTGCTTTAAATTTGTTTAAAAAAGGAAGAAAGAAGGAAAAACAACAGATCCTTAAGATCAGTGAAGATCTTACTTTCTAAAATTGTGTCTAGCTTGGTAGTCTCCTTTCAAAGCTAAGCAAACCGAAGCGGATTATGAATCTCGCATGTCTGCTTTGTATCTCTCTATCTCTCTTACTATCCATTTATATCCGGCAGGTAAGAACTGATGAAGAGGGAAAAAAAAAATCATTAATAGAAGTGTCTAGGAATTAATTGCAATTGATCATATTCTGTAAATTCTAAGCGATTATAATAGCAACTCAACTCAACACTATCTACGTGCATGTTTGCAAATCAATAATGCATGGTCATAAAGGTCTGAATTCTACTGTTATCTGCTTGAGAGCAATAATGGACAATACTCTTAATTTTTTTTTTCCAACAAGACATGAAACAACAAATTTCATGACAAATCAATATAGAACTGTTTCTCATTCTCATACTGTATTCAAGCTCTGGGCATATAAAAAGTAAGGATTCTAGTAAAAGCAGGCCAAACCTATTTCTCGGATGGGGATGTATCCTGTATTCTATATACCAATACGTTTTTCGGCTCACAGGTCAGTTTCCACAAATTTCCTTTAAGAATATTACTTTGTAATCTCTTTCGTTAGGTAAAAATCAGCAATCACAGTGAGGCTAATGCAATTATTCACACAAAAAATAGATAATCTGATTGCAAATGCCAAGGACTTGAATTGAGAGATTGTCAAATTCCTGTAACACCCCCGCAGATACCTCAAATTCAGAGCATATCGTAGGTTTTCTTGGAACATTTTAATAATGCAAATTTTCTTGAACAAAATGTTTTGACCTGACCACCAATAGAATGACAAGTTTAAGAAAATATTTATATTTTTTATTTACTTTTCATTAAAAATATTATCTTATTTTTTAAACTTTTTAGAAAAATGGGTTCATGTTCATTATTGTTATACAAATTTTAAAGATGAAATAAAAAATGATATTATTTTCCTTAATTTAAAAATAAAGTTTGACTTAAATAATTATTTCTTTCATTTTGCATCATTTTATTTTGAGCTCATGTCTCTTGTCATTTTGCATCAGATTTAACGTTTATCACTTTGCTTTTATTTTCTTTCAATCTGTCTGATCCTTCCCCTACTTATCTAGACTCAACAATTTGGCTACTGTTGGAAGTTCTGATAATTGATGAACCAGATCATACGTCTCTCACTTTGACAAGACCTTTCCCCTAACAGACCCTCTGCTTCCTACCACGAGGACTGATTAGCTTTCTCCTGCCACCAAACTAGATTGCCCTCGCAATGAAAAAGCTACCTAATAATTATAATCGCACACAAAGAAAAGCATAGAAATCATCATTCATACACGCATATCCTACGTGACCCGGGCTACATCAAGAACAAAAAAGGAAAACCCATAATGGATTATGGAAATGGAAGAAGAAAAATACCTAGGCTGAAAATTGTTGGAGGAAAAGCACGGAGGCTCGTAGCTGCAAAATTGGAAATCAACAGGATGGACCAAGACTCTTACAATCCTCGCTTTCAGACTGTGGCTGGTGAAAGGGGAGTTGGGACTGCTGGGTGTGTTGCGGCGATTGCTTCTGCTGTGGAGGGAGCAGAAGCTGAGCCTCGAAAGGAATGTTGTGAGGATGAGGCTCTCCCTGCTGTGGCTGCTGCATGTGATAAGCGTTATCGAAGGATCCCAAAGCCAACGAAGGAGACAACTGATCAGCGGAAGCAGCAGCTGGGGATATCTGGCTGAACCCACCAGCAGAAGAAGCCGAACCCACATCGAACCCACCACTGAACCGAAGGAACTCCTGCTGCTGTTGATGCTCGTAACTCCTGAACATCTCCTGCTGCTCCCTCGCCGCCACAGCCGCAGCCAACTGCTGGGCCTCCAAGATCTGATGCTGCTGCGGCGACTGGCCGTCGCGAATCATCAGCTGCCCGCCGTGACTGGCTGCCGTCACGCCCGCCATGTTGCCATACAGGGAACCGGAAAAAGGGTTGTTTGGGTGCTGCTGGAGAATGGGGGCTGGTAAGCCTTGAAAAGCTTGGGGACCGATGTATGTTGCGAGTTCCTTCTTTGCATTGTTGAGTTCCACCTGGATCTGTCTGAGCCTGTGTTGTAGGACGGAGATGAGGCCCACGCAGCCGTAGACGGGGTCCCTGAGACGCGCCTCGGCCTCGTAAGCGAGGGACTTTACGGCGTCGTCTCGCTGCGAGGCGCTGAGTTCATTGAGAAGCTTGGCCACGTTGCTGGCCCCGAAAACCTTGTGCACGTAAGCGAACCTCTGAGGGTTGTCCGGCGGAAAGTACGGTGCGAACACGCACTCCTGCGTGCACTTTCGCCTCAGAAACTTGCACGCCGCGCACGGCGAATTCGATGATGATGACATCTTTTCCGATCCCTCTCTCCTTTTCTTTCTCTCTCTCTTGTCCCTCACACACCAAGGCAACTTCTGCGGTTAATTAAATCGTCAAATCATATTATATTAAGATCAAATCCCTAATAAAATTAGAAGTAGTACTATGGTTTCTCTTTCTTCTTCGAATGGGCGATCTAATTAGTATCTAGCTTTCACAGCCTGCAGTACCTGATTTTTTATTTTCTACAAACAAACAACAAAGAGAGAGAGTCAAATGGAGATAATAATAATAACAATAATAATAATTAAACCTTGATAGCTGTAAATAAATAAATACAGGACATGGAAATTGAGGAATCATAGAGAAAAACAAAAACGGATTATTATTCAACGAAGCTTCATGTTCCGATTCGTGATCGCGGATTTATTAAAAGATTTCAAACGTGATATTAATAAACTAATCTAGGTCATTAAAAGCGTCTCCAAATCGTTCCCTTTTTTTTCCCTCACAAAAAATTAACCGACAAGAAAACGAGTCAATAAACGATTCAATCCGAAAAGGAGATAAAAAAAAATGGCAAGCCATAATGAATAACATTGTCCGAGGAAGAAGAAGGACGTCGAAAATCTCGAAATACGAAAAGAAAAACTTAAGTTGCACCGGTAGATCTGGATACAACGTTTTGTTTGCGTGGCGGCAAAGATTGGAGTTAAGAAAGAGAAACGGAAGGGGTGATGAGATCCATCAGTGACTGGTGATCAAGATTGGTGTGATTTTAAAAACACAACAACGCTCTACATATTTGAGAAGAGAGAGAGAACTTACTGTGACCTGTGAATAGATCGGCGCAACCGCAAGAAATAATCTCGCACGAGGGTGTGCTGTGTTGGTGAGGTTGAGAAGAAAGAGAGTGAGAGAGAAAAGCGAAGGAAATAGAAGAGATGGGAGCGATATATAGAGTCGAGAGTTTTTTTTTTTTTGTTTCTAGTTTCTTGAGCACTGCTGCCACAAGCGCATGAGCTTTCAAGACCAGCTACCCTTCCCTTCTTCATAAATCTATCTTAATAAATCCTATTTCGTCCCACCCTATATCATATATGTCTTCCACTATCATTGTTATTTACAGTCACTATCATTATTTTCTTAACTGCCTTCTCTTTTTTAGCAATATTTTTTTATTATTTATCATTTTTCTAAACTATTTTACACTTCCACATTTAATATCTTTTCTTTCCTTCGCTATATTTTGTCATCAAATTCTACATGATACATAGTTTTCATTCTTCTTTTTTCTACCACCAAATCATTTGTAACTTTTTTTGACGCCGATGGTATTTAAAACTTTCATATAGTTTTCATATTTACTTTACCTATACCTGTTTCAATCTTCAATTTGTGCGATGATTAATCGTCATGCATGTGTGTCATGAATCTTAAATGACAGTGGTGTATGTACTAGTATATGCATTAAATTTATAATTTCAAAAATTGGCAAACTCAATGCGTCTGAATTTTAAATAAATGATTTATGATTAAATTAATAGAGCTGTTATGTTACGGTGCATATTGTAGAACAGATTTCCCCCACTCCATCTCCGTCCGCGGTTTTTTCTACATTAGTTTAGTACGTGGAATTGACTAATTGATCGATACTGATTTATGGAACCTTCTTTTTCAAATACTAATTATAACATTGTTATAGTTTTAAAAGACTTAAACTGAACATGTGCATTTAAATAATAATAATAATAATAAAACAGAATTTTTATAATTAAACGAAGTTCCATTGAGTTTATAATTTTTGGCAAATAGGAAAGAATGATCAGTTAGTAAAAGGTAGAAAGTTGAATATAGTAATTAATTAAGTTTGAATGAATGATTATGGAAAGTGTAAAAAGGTGAAATATTGATTATAGTAAAAAAAAGAGATGAGGGTTTTTGCTGCGAAACGCAATGATGATTGTGCGGACTGCAGCACACGTCCGTGTACCGTGCGCGTCAACCCTATTGGTATTGTGACCGCTGCGTCCTGTTGTTGTTGTGCAGGGTTATTTCCGTAATGTGGTGGTTGGTTCCTTGAAAGGCAAAAGAAAAGAAATGGAAGCAGGCGTGCACGAGGTACGAGGGGGTTATGAGAGTGACCTGCTATTCCCGGTCAAAGTCCGTACCCGAAAAGAAGAGTGATGAGAGTGGGTCTTCTCTTCTCTTGCTCCCTTCCTTCTTCACTCTAGCTCCCTCCTTCCACTGACTACTGCGCACATGCTGCACAGTCGTTTTGATTGACCCCTTACCAGCTTTTGGTATTTTCACTCATTCATTCACTTTCCTGAAGTGACAAAACCTTAAGCTTCCTCCCCCGCAAATAACTGTTCTCTTCAACAACGCATTCCCCCTCACATCCCAACTCAGCCGTCACTGCTCCGCTTTTTCTTTTTCTTTTTTCTTCATTCTTCTTACTTCCATTTTATATTTCTCATTTTGCTTTTTTTATACGCTCTACGTATGTACACCGCCCAGTTCCAGTATAACTATTTCACATCCTATTACTTAGCTCTACGCCCATGTGCCCATGTGCCCCTGTGTCAATTCCAATCTTTTTTACCTTCACTTCCAATAACCCACACATACATACATACTCAATTTTACTCTTTTTATCTATAAATTTACCATTTTTTTTAAGATTTTAATATAAATTCACTCGCAATCACAATATATTCATATATTTATAGTATGCAACACTTAATTATAGAGACGACATGTGTATTTGAATGCAACTTGCAAAATTAAATTACAATTTTTATGTTTAGTACCTCCACTGGTTCAAACTATTCGCTGTTTAAGGTAACGTATATACATAACAAATATTACTTGCACAGACTTAAAGAAACTAACTACAATAAAAGATTCCTCTATACTTAAAATAATGAAATATATACCTCGTTAACTACCTAATAAATGAGAGAATAGTGGCTCAGAGTGAATCTAATTACTAAAATAGAAAAGGGATGTGTGAAAAATTCATAACTATTTTTACTGAAAGCTAAAATATGAATTACGTAAGTTTCCCAGTTCTATTTCTAAAACCGTAAACACTACAGAAAATGTGATGGAAGAGTATCTTTGAATCTTTTGAAGTTTTCTTAGAAAATTTATATAAAACTTTTAAGAACAAATTATTATATTTAGTTCAAGTAAACCCATCTACACTTGTAAAAGTATTAATTATTTTTGAGGAGTGGATTTTTGAAAGAAAATAGATTTTAATACATATGATATGATATGATTGCTAAGTTATCTTAACTTGGTGATAAAGGAGCTTTTATTTTCTCTTTAGGTTTCCGAGGCTTGAAGTTTCAATCTTGTGGTTATACGTCAGAACATGCGCGATCCCATATATTGGTGAGATCATTCCACGTGCAACTTGCTTTATAATACCCCTAATTACACCTACCATTGTTCTAATGTATAATTGCAAATTACTTAAACGTGTGTTTAGATCAACTTATTGCTAAATCCATATTGAAAAAATTTAATTAGTTTGTGTGTAAATTAAATTTAGAACGTCTTGTATGGTGTTTTTAAATTTTAGTTTATAATTTATTGGAATTATTTTCTTCAAACATACCTTTTAACGTTATATCAAAATTTATCGCATATATAATAATAGTAGCGTAATTTATGATTATGCATTGAAATTCACGCGTGTGAGAAAATGACATGGCCATCCACAAATTTTGAAAACAAATATGTATTAACTTTCTTTATCTTCCCTCGTAAATCGCAATTCATAACCCTTACTAATTGTGTGAATTGTGATTCACTCTTTTGTTTTTGCAATGCTTGTATCATAAGGTTTTCCATCTTTATAGTTGAAAAAATTATAAATCATCCAATAATTTTTTGAATTTATATACTACAATATTAAGTGACATTTATATAAAAAAGGATATAATGAATTGTAGCATAAATGGAGTAATAATATCATAATGTTTAAATATCTTCTAATTATTGTGAAATAAGTAAAGTTTTATTGTTTAATATTACAATATTTTACTATGTTTTTAAATAAGATATTAAATAATCGCTTATTTAACACTCACTATGGAATGAATTAAAAACGGTTAAGATCTATAAAATAAATATTTGCTAATTTATTTTAAAATGAATATTAAAAATTAAAAATATAGATTTAAAATTTTAGAGACATAAAACTTATAAAAACTTTTTTACATCAGCTAAAATTAAAATTCACCGTATTCTTTAAGAATTTAAAATGGTAATTTTAAATCTTATTGGAATAAAAATAAACAAATTGTATATTGAAAATCAAGATTATACTAATTTTGAATGGTATCTAAATCCATATTTAATATCAAATATGGAGAAATGTTGAGAATATAACTTTCCTTTAACTCGTTTAGCGTATTTTATTTTATTGGACAAAGCTTTAGATGTATTTCGAACAAAAAAAAAATGGATTAATCTTCGGAAGTTGGACTATAGTACGATAATAAAAATATATTTGAAACGTTACACAATTTTTTTCCAAAGCAATTATAGTATTAAGATATTTTAAGTCTTTTATCAATATTTTTTTAAATCTGTAAAATAAAAAATATTTTGTTTTCAGTTTTTATATATTCAATACTCTTTCCACTTTAAATAACTTTTGTTTATTCTGTAGGCAGAATGATTAAGCAGCAACAATAATAATAAGATTAAAGTTAAAACAAGATGTATTAACGGTACTAAATACTAGACCGAACCTTTTAACAGATACTTTTAGATTTTATTTTCTTAGATCGTAAAATAGTAGTTGGAAGAACCTTTAGATTTATAGTGATTTGTTTGAGTTTAATTTATATGATATTTTAGTTCAAATTAACGGATTTTTTTTTTGTTTTCTATAAAAGAAAAATAAAATATGCACCAATCATATAAAAGAAACAATAAGTCAATAAGTATAAGTTTGTTAATTTTAGAATAATTTCTTTAAAGTTATACAAATTATTTTTTATATTAATTTTTGATTATATAGATTCAAGGTTCAAGGTTGTTTTTAATAATGTACAACTTATATTGACTAGGCGTTATTATTTTGAGGGGTGTTTATAATTTATATATTAATTTAAGTATATTTGAATTTCATGTATTGCCTTATTATAGCTATCTTATTTCATAATATCTAACTATATTTTTTAAATTTCATTTTTATTGAATAAGAAAAGAATAATGAATTACGTTAGAAAATAAAAAAATTACTGTATTTTTGATGAAATATTATTTCACGAGGTTTTTAAGATATTTTGTTACAGTTTTAAAGATGAAGAACGCTAACAAGATTGGTTAAAGAATAATTTATATGCATTTATTTATTATTAAATAATTAAGTTTATTAATTAAAATAATATAAATACACGTCATAAATTTAATAAAAACAAAACTATCAGTATTTACTAAAAGTTTAAGTAATTAATTATTTTATATTGTTAATTTTATGTATTTATAATTAATAATTTTGGATATTGAAATATTATTTTTTTTAATACAAGAATTTGCTGAGTTGAGAGAGTTGTTACAAAAGGTTATCAAGTTAGAATGAAGAGATTCAATGAAGTATCAAATTGAATACTTTAATTTTCTTTTAAACTTTAAAATGTTTATCACTATTTTTTGTAGGTTTTATATTAATTTAATTTTCTATGTTTAATTTTATTTTAATTTTTAAAACACTAAAATATAATTATTTAATTATTTTTTTAATTTTTATGGATGAACATTAAATAAAATATTAAATATAGTTGTACAATATTTAAGGATATTTTTATTCTTTAAATATAATAAAATTGTATTAATAATTATTATGTCAAATTTCATTTATTATTTATCATAGTTAATTATAAATTTTTACAATATTTAATGCATGTTAATTATCTAAATTAGAGTGTGTTAGGAGCACCGATTAGCGTACTACAGCGGATTTGAAAACACACTTTATATTCCAAGACTGGAGTTTTATTTTGATGAAATTGTAGGTTGAAAAAGAATTCGTTGACTCAATATTACTGACGGTGCTCGTTAAAATATTATTTGATCTTAACTTTTTTTTCTACATTCCAGTATATCAAAGATCGCATCATTATATTTTTTACGACTGAACTGCTTGTAACATAGTTGTAGATTTCTGCATCTGTGTATTGTTTTTACTATAGATTTTGGAAAAACTACATTTTCTAGTGTTGTATAGCACATGAAATACAAATGACTTAATTTTTCAAGAATAACAGAGTAATAAAAAATCAAATGGGTAGAGAAAAGTACGAAACTTGGTAGCATTGTTTGAACAGAAGGGATTAAAGTGAGAAACAGTATTGAATTTTGATAGGAAAAATAGAGGAAGAAATTGGAGTAAAAAATTGCATGCATTGCATTTGAAGGAGATAGTGAGAAAAGAAAAGGTAAAAATTAGGGTTATGGTGGAAAGAGAAAAGAAGAAATAGGAATAGGAAGGAGGATCCCATTGGCATTGATTCCCAGGGGAGGGGGGCAAAAGGGTAGGAGAATGATGGTGGTGAGTGACAGTGAGTGCAGGTAGCAGAAGTAGCAGAGCAGACCCAGAAGCGTTGCAGTGACTCAGTGTGTTGGTGAGCAATTGCGTACACACTCACTCTTCTCATTAATGTATTCCCTTCTCCCTCCCAACCCACAACTTTTTCTTCCAAACAAAACCACCATTTCTCTAACACAACCTTCATACAAACCAACCTTCATAATCTATAACACCATTTTACGAAACGAAAAAAGAAAGTCTTTACATTTTTTTTTTCACTTTTATGATAAAAGCTAAATTATTATTTTATTTTAAACTTAAATTCAGAAACTGTTACTCAAATTGAAATACACCCTGAATAAAGAACACTGATTGAACCGGTGGTTATGTAGGAAAGAGAATAGAAAAGGTAGTAGTATTAATTAAGCAACTGTAGTAAATGAGAGAAAAAACATGGTTAAAGGAAATGTCAGTTTCAACTTTTGAAAGTCAGAGTACAGGTTGAATGAGGTGTATGTATCAATTAATCTAATTCATTAGATAGAGCAGAAAAGAAAGGGTATATATATATACATATATTTTAAAAAATATTAATATTTGAAAATGATTTTAGGAAAATGAAGAAGGAGTAGTTGTGATGTGATGATTTGGTTGCATGAAAAATGAGTTGTGCAGCAACATTGGGTTTTGTTTTGTCTCATATGGGTGGAATGAGAGTGAAATGTTATTATTATTATTTTGGAAACGAAAGTAGAATTGTTGAATTGGTTGTCATATTTGGTTTATGCTAATGCTTTTTGTCGCTGTTGACTTAGAAAATGAAGAGGGGAGAGGTGAGTCCATCACGTGCATGGATTTGACATGATGGAATGAATACCAAGGAAACTTTATTGTCATTATTATTACTATTAAATGGATGACATGAATATTCTGATGCCATCAATAACGTCCCCTGGTCTGCTCTCTTCTGTTCTCTCATTTTACTACCTTTTTGTCCTCTCACCCAACAAATGCCCCACCCTCTCTTCTTCTTTCATTTTTTTTACCTACTTTCACTTTCACACCAAAAACTTTATCTAATTTCAATTTTATTCATCTTAGCTAACAATGCTTGCGACTGAGAAAGAAAGAAAGACCAAGCAGAGTTTAACGTTGGTTCACAAAGGTAAAATGAAACAGAAGGCTCCGGCGCGACGGAGTGGGATGGGACCAAATGAGTCTTTGCATATGTGGGGATGGAGAACGAACATTGCAGGGGAGCCATTCAGGAAATCATGTGTGGATGGACCACTGTTATTGAAATTTACGAAACTTTAATGAGAAACACATGCTGCAGTTATGTTTAGGTTTTTCAATATTTTCTAAGACAATCATCGTCTCCATAAATTTGAACACCAAATTAAAAGAGAGAGAAGACAACAGGTGAAGCAAAATCCAATAATTTTAAAGTCTATAATTAATATGTCCAGTATCTGTGAATTTCGAACTGGGGAGCAGGACTTTGACGTCATTAAGACGCTATTTATTCCTCAACAAATTTATCACATTTTAAAAAGATAATTTCAGTATTTGAGTATTTTTTTTTTTTTTATATTGAAGGAAAGCTAAACTTGAGAGAGGACAAAAAGCAAATTTTTGGCATGGAAGGTAGCAAAAAATGATTTGATTTTAGATGAATTTTGTTTTTTTGTTACTAAAAGTAAGGGAGGGTTTGGAGCGAGAAAAATAGAAAAGAAAGCGCATAATGTGGAAATGTGGGAAGCCGAAAATGAAGCATCCGCAGCAATGGTGTGAAAACGAAAGCAGATTGAACTTGAAAAACAGAAAAAGGTATTATTAGGCTACTAGAGTAAAAAGGCAATCGTGTTTCAAGAGGGTAGGTTTTCACAGTCATTGTCAAAATCATTTCACCCTTCAAAAGTGTAAAAAGTACACATTAACACACACACACACACACAAATATAAGAATGAGATGGCTAAGCAGAAAGCGTTGAGTTTGAATTGTTATTATTGCACGATAGAAAGAAACTAGACAAGTTACGTAAGCCTTTTCACAGTATTTTGTTGGTTTGAAAGAAAAAACTACAGTGTCTCACTCTTTAGAGACTCATAAACAAAACAAAAGCTCATTATTGTTCTGCAACCAAAAAAACATTTTGTAGCGTGTGCGGCGGGTGGTACCAAATCAAACTCATTACCACTTTTTCTATTACATAAACTGTACTTCAACAAACAACGGATAAAACTACCTAAGTCAGGCCCACTTTCAAGGCCCAAAGTGAATGGCCCGGAAAGCGTTCATAGCCTTAAGCCCAAAATTATATTTCTTGGGTAACCGCTGCTACTACTGTTACGAGATGAATCAGCTCAATGTTCTTACACCACAAAAATGGGGTGTAAGAACAGGTTTTATAATGATGAAAATGGTGGGTGCATAATATGATTATATATGATTATGTTATGTGTATTAATGTTGTTATTATGACGAGTCAGCAATGATAGATAGGAAGGTTTGCACATCTGGCGGCACCCGAAGCAGCACGAGATTTGGCGTTGTAAAAGCGCGTAATGTTGTGATGTTGTTGTGTGCAGAAGCATGGCGAAAACAAAAACTCAGGATTGAGAGAATTAAGAGAGCAACACCATTCCCATCCAATCTCTCATTTCTCTTCCATTCTCTGAAATCCCATTGCATCTCTGCACACCAATTGCTAACAATGGCGATCACGTGCCCACAATGAAGCATTGCACAACATTGTTGTAACCATCGACATGCGCTGGTTACCCACCCTCATCTTCTCTCATTCCAATTCATCCTCTTCACCCTCACCCTCACCCTCACCATCACCGTCACCGTCACCGTCGTCGTCGTCGTCGACGACAACGCCCACCTCCTCTTCGGCCACTCGCAAATCTTCCTCTCCCACCTCATCATCCGCGTCCCACGCCAGGAAGAACACCCGCTCCGCCTGGTTCTTCGGCGCCACCAAAAAGTCCACGCGCTCCAGGAAGCTGAGCCACGTGGAGGACCTAGACGCCGTCGTCATCACCCCCTTGTCGCGCTCCAGCAGCACCTTCGATCGTTCCGCTGCCCCCTCCTTTGGACCTCAGCCGTTACCCTTGCCCAGAGCCACCGACTCCCGTTTACCCTTCTCCAAAGATGCCGCCGCCGACAAGCCCAATGCCGCCTCCGACAAACCCAATGCCGCCGCTGACAAACCCAATGTCGCCGTCGATTTTGCCCTCCCCCCTGGTTTTCAAATGCGAAGGTAATTCAATTCCTTCTCTCAATTTCGACACTCGTTGTTTCCTTTGGTAGTTTCCGTTTCCTCGCGTACTGTATCGGTTATTCAAATCATTTTCATTGAATTTCTTAATTATGCTTTGTCGTATTTTGGTATATTTTATTGTCATTAATTAATTGTGCTTACAGTTTCAAACCAGAAAAAAAGAATATTTAATAGAACTTAATTCCATCTGCACAGATTATAACAGTGCATGTAGTGTGTAATAATTTATTTCAAAAATCTTGTCTTTCTTCTCTGTTTTAAGTAAAAAATGTGTAGCTTTAAATTGGGAATTAGTGATATAATTTGCGTTCTGACATATAGGGATTTGTGTGTACAGTGTATTCGCGAGGGAAGAGAACAGAAAAAATATGGAGCACGTGGAGACAAGGTTATCACCTGGGGTGGCGCCGCAGCAAGACACGAGCAGTGGTGCAAGTACAAGTGCTCAAGGAGATAACTTCTGGTTGAGTGCTCCTGCAAGAAGTGCTCCAACCAGTCCTTTTGCCAGTCCCAGAATCATCCCAAACACTGCCAAAACCGATGATTTTGTCCCGTACTATTATGTATCACCCATGTCCAACCAGTTCTGGTCAGCACCAGAGATGCCAACATCCGACCCTTCAGCTGGGTACCCACCTCCTGCTTTCTTTGATGTATCAGCACCGCGCACCGATACCACCCTTTCTCCCCCCCATCAAAGCCCGCGGGGAAAAAGCCCCACCCAATACCCCAAAAGCCCCAATGCCCGTTCTTCTTCTTCTTCTCCTTCTCCTCCATACATACCCCCCAGATTATCCCTTGACACCTCAATAGCACGCCGGGAAACCAATCCTCCTTACTCTGTCCATCCCTTACCCTTGCCTCCTTGGGCTGGGCCTGGAGCTCCCTTAGTCTCACCTCCTGCTACCTTTTCCCTTCCTGTTGCTAAGACAGAATCCTTGCCAATGAAAAACCAGTGGCAGAAAGGGAAACTTATTGGCCGAGGTACTTTTGGATCTGTTTATGCTGCCACCAATAGGTATGTATTCCTGTCACACGCATGTTTCGGAAGCATTCATTCTTTTATGCTCTTCCATGCTCTCTTTCTTACAAGCTCCTCTTATACACATTTTTTGTTCCTCGCAGAAAAACTGGAGCATTGTGTGCAATGAAGGAAGCAGAAGCCTTTTCCGATGATCCAAAATCTGCAGAGTGCATAAGGCAGTTAGAGCAGGTTGCTTACCTCTTTAGTGTATTTCTTAGCTGTATGTGTTGTACGAATTTTGTAATCACACTTTCTGCCTATGTTCTACTTTGTGATTAAGATGATCCCACTTTAGTTATCTGTAATATTTATCCAGAATTTCTTTCCTTTCTATAATTCACCTTTTTATCATTACAATGTTTCACCTTTTTTCAGGAAATTAAAGTTCTTAGCCAACTGAAACATCCAAACATTGTGCAGTATTTTGGTAGCGAAATAGTAAGGAGTTCTTATTCGTGATTAGTTGTCCAAGATTAATGATTATTTCTAGAACTGCCCTGTAAAAACTTCTGACATCTTTGGGTTGTGCTCTGACAGGTAGAAGACAGGTTTTATATATATTTGGAATATGTACATCCTGGTTCAATGAATAAATACGTTCGTGAACATTGTGGTGCAATAACCGAATGGGTTCTTCGGAGTTTCACACGCCATATTCTTTCGGGGTTGGCTTACTTACACAGCAAAAAGACAATTCATAGGTACTGATCACATGCTTGATGTGTTGCATAGAATGAGATCCTTGTCCAACTAGTATAGGAAATCGATAAGAAATATTTGCATAAATGCTATAATTTTTTATTTTATTTTTTTCAGAATGATTCAGTTTGCATTTGGAAGATCTGATGATGTATTTTTTTTTTCTTTTGCAGGGACATCAAAGGGGCTAACTTGCTTGTTGATTCTGCCGGTGTCGTTAAGCTTGCTGACTTTGGAATGGCCAAACATGTAAGTTGTCAAATTCCCTTTCTATTTCGAGTTATTGAAAAATGGTGTGTCTCCAAGCTCTATGTTACTTAGTCTGAGTTTTTTACGAAGTACAGTTGTGTTCTATTTGGAAATTTACTCTTTGGTTTCACCAGCACCTTTTCTGCTAGTAGTCCTTTTGTGCCCCTTATAATACTTTTGAGATTTCTGTGTCCACAGCTAACTGGACACGTTGCAGATCTTTCTTTGAAGGGAAGTCCATACTGGATGGCTCCAGAGGTATATTCTAACTGTTACTCCGTAGCGTCTCTCGGTTGTTCTCTATTGATACCCGTTTCTCGTGCAGCTTATGCAAGCAGTTGTGCAAAAAGATAATAGCGTTGAAGTAGCTTTTGCTGTTGATATCTGGAGTTTGGGTTGCACAATTATTGAAATGTTTACGGGAAAGCCTCCTTGGAGCGAGTATGAAGGAGTAAGCATCTACATAATTTTTTATTCTCGTTTTTATATCAACCTGTTATTCAGAACAATTCCCACAAGGTGTAGTATATTAGAATTCTCTTTTAACATTCTTTCTTTAGAAACTTTATCCTATTAGTTAAAATTTGTCAGAGATGCTGTGTGTATACATGTTTTTTTTCATTTATGAACTAGACATGAAATTCTGATTTAATTATGCAGGCCGCAGCTATGTTTAAGGTTATGAAGGATACACCTCCTATACCAGAAACATTGTCAGCTGAAGGTAAAGATTTCTTGAGGCTCTGCTTTACAAGAAATCCAGCCGAGCGACCAAGTGCTTCAATGTTATTAGATCATAGATTTCTGAAAAACTTATGACAGCCAGATGTTTCGTGTTCCACGCATCTGAATAATGGAGCACCCTTTATGGTAATATAAATGCCGTGTCTCTTTTGCTTTTATCAAACCATGTTACTCGGTGTTAAATTTATCAATTGTTGAGTTGGCAGGATATCCACAGTCCCAGAGAGGTATCTGACTATAGATTTGATCACATTTCCATTTCCACTGCGAGGTGAGAATTTCTAAATATGATTTCCTTGCCATTATCCTCTGCTGGGAATGGAGATTGGATACGTTGCAGTGGCATCTCAGTGCCTGCAACACTTTGGATGAGATTTCTGTGTCGGTGTCAAAATGGTGGCTATAGGAAAATAATGACTGGGCTGGTAGAAGTACGTCGTCATACATTATGAGTTCATCTGGAGTTGTTTAGGATGACTTGCACCTGTAGATGTTGCAGGTTCTTTCCAGGGATTGTCACCGACGCCCTCTCTGAGTAACAAGCTTGTTCAGTGTTCACCATGGAGTTAGCAGCATCAGACTTTGGAAGCAAATTTTGTTCAATATTAGTGATCCTGCTGTCAATTTTAATAACAATAACAAACAGCAATGATTCTTTGCATTAAAATGGATGGATCATTTATTCATGACACACTGGTCAAATAACACCATTCCATTTTGTTTAACAAAAGAATTGTACAATAAAGGATGTGAAAGGACAGAGAGGCACATTTTTACCTCTAGCTCCATAGGGCATCTACGCTTGAATGAAGCAGTAGCACTTGTTTCCAAAACTATTTTCATTCCAGAAAATATACGTTTGATCAAATAACTCTGTTACGTTGCAACATTTTTTGACATTCAAATATTTTTACTACACGGGTTTTTTTTTTCATTGCTTTTGTTGATGAGTACATCTTGTCCGACAAGTGAAAAAAAAATTGCATTATTTCAAATTTTTATAGATTACAATTTGTTTGCAATGTCAAATTAATCCAAATTTGATTTAATATTACAAGAATTTGAAGAAAATTAAAGTGAATGAAGTAGGAGTCAACCTAATCTTGTTAAAAATGTAATATAGAAATCCATTTTTATTATTAATTGTTCTTAATTTCATCTCTTTATTTTTTATTTTTTGTATAAACAAAATTATGACCCGTTATTATCAAGCTTAAAAGACTGAATACAAGAAAAGTTGTTTCAGGAACAACATTGAATTCCCTGTATTACGCCCGCTTGTTCACCAGATTGCGGGATTATTGTTTGATCATATAATAATATCAAAGTCAAAATGTACTACAAGTTAGCGCAACAATTAATTTCTGTAATTTATTCCTTTGTATACCTGGGGTCTTCTTTTAAGAGATTCCTTTTTAGATTATCTGAACCAATTTGGTATTATTAGGTTTTAAATAACTTTTACATTTAGGTTTTTGTAATTAAATCTCTATCAAAGTTTTTGTTTTATTAAATGTTTAAAATATTATTTTCTAAATACATTACTGTCTGCTACTCTGATTGTTATCTTTATTTCTTCATCCTTAACTCGTTTATTATTTAATTTAATCTTCCTCAGTTAACTAATTTTTCAGAGAGATTTTAAAAGGAGGAAATTAAAAAGAAAATAAGTGATTAATTAGAGAAAAAAAGTAATATTGACTATCAAAATTAAATGATAAATAATTAGGCAAAAAAAAATATTTTAAATACTTGATAAAGTAATTATTTTAATAAAAATAAATTAAAAATATTAAATTATGAAGTATTTAAAATTTAATAAAGTTAATAAATTTATATATATATATATATATATATATATATATATATATATAAATAATTATTACAAAAGAACTTTTTTCAATAGCCAACAAAAATTTATAACCGTCACGTATAAAACGTTAATATTTTCGTTAAATAAAACTAATATGCTAACAATCTTTGACATATTTACTCAAAATAAAATCTTCACTGCGATAAAAAAAAGAATAAACAGTTTTTTTTTTTTTTAAATAGGACGTGTTATTATTAAAATTAATTAAGTTTTAATTCTTTAATAAATTTGTTATGTTCGTACAACTACATTTTCTCAAATTTTCTTACATTCCAATATCAATAAAATATCAATGTTGCATATTATTTTTTCATTGAAATTTTTCTTAACCGGCTATTCGTCAATAAAAATTGATAAAGAAAAATATTAGAAAGGTCAAAGACCTTTAACGACATCGTCACACAAATCAATCACCCAGAGAAATCACAAGTGAATAACACAATTATCTTTAAAACATAATTATCCCTGTAAAAAAAAAAAAAACGGACGTAAAAACCGCGTGAGTGTAACAACGGATTTGGGCCTGGCATCTCATTTGACTATTTTGTCTTTTGCAACGGCATGACTTGTATGACAACTATGCTCCTTCACGTGCATTTATCTATTTCTAGAATTTACTTCACTTTCAGTGCCCAACTTTACTCCTCAATCTTCATATTCCTCTTCCTCTCCCTATAGTGCATAGGGAGAAGGTGAACCACCCATGGAACCTCCTCCGTCACAATCCTTTCAAGTTTCTGGGGATGATACACAAGACAAAGTCATCAACGAGTGGTATTCTTCTTTTCATTCTTCAATCGCTTCTTAATTTTTTCAAGAGAGAACGTGTTTGATTATTGAATAATCTAACTGTTGTTTTGTTTTTGTTTTTGTTTTCTGGATACATGTAGTTGTTCTTGCTGCTACGACTGTTTTCAGGGTCTCTTCGATTTCTTGTGCTGTAACTTTTGTTAAAACTCTTGGATTAGGGTTATTTCATGGGGACATGGGGTATCAACATGTTCCTTTTCTCTCCCCCTTTATCAGATGATTTTGATGTATGATCTGAATTAACTAAGGAAAAACTGTGCTTTTTAATCATAGACTGATGCAACATTCCCCCTTTTTGTGTCTTTTTGGATGCCTTTGCCAACTGAGTTTGAGATTTTTGTCATAAACATCACACTGAAATTAGAATGTATAGATCCTAAGAAGTCTAGAATCTGAGTTTATTATCCTATCCAAATCGTTTGGGAATTTCATTTTTGTTTCACTAGGGGAGGATCCCGTTATACCATAAAGTGGTGTGGGTCTGCAAAAGTCATTCTTTTACTGACATAGAATCACAACACGTTTTTGTGGTAAAAAACTGAATATCAAATATTATAATAAGGATACTAGAATCCAGATTCGTGAAGGTAAAAATTTTGTTTTATATTTAAACGAATCAATAATTTCCTGGTGTCACTTTGGTGAATAAGGCGCATTTGATGCATTATTAAAAGATAGAAAGGAGTTCAAATTATTGGTAATGAGATTCGAACAATCCTTTTGTAGACTAATGTTGGATGGAGGATTTTTGGAAGGTAATTTATTTTTATAAAAAAGTTAAAATACTTTATAATAAAATTTGTTATTTGAATGTAAGAGAAACAAAGTGAATTTAAGGATTTTGAGAAAATAATTTTATTATTTAAGACTATATAATTTCAAGTTTTAAATGAAATTTATTTTGGATTCTCCTCCTTTAAACTTGTCTCTTTGCATCATGATTTCTTTTGGTATATAAATTAATAAAGTTTTTTTTTATAAACATTAATCATGTTTTTCATATTTTTTATTACCATGTTAATTTTTAGATAGGGTTATTTTTCATTAATATCTGACAAATCTATTTTTTAATGGATGTTAATTAATTTTTTTAATATACACTAATAAAACCATTAATTAAGTCGTTTTAATAAATATAGACAACATATATTTTTTGTTTAATATTATTAAAATTATGTAAATTTTTAACAATATTATTTTGTTTTTAACTTTCTGTCACGATTTTCTTAGCTCATGTGATAGTATGAATCTCAGTCAATTTTTTTTTTATTAAAGCCTATAACGACTATTTTTTTTATCATGTTTATAGAAATTGTTTTTTAGTTGATGTTGTTATTTGTTGACAATTTTTGTATTTAGGAATAATTGAAATATTTTTTAAACATGAAAATTAAAACTGAATACATTTCAACTATTTTGTTTAATTAAGAGATAATAATATTTTAACCTACATTGATTCACTTTTAACCCACTCTTTCAATTATCAGATTATCTATTTTCATTCTTTTTAAGAATGGTTTAAAAATGGATAAAAAAATGAATTAAAATATCATTATCCAATTAAAACAGTTATAAAATTAAAAAAAAAAAGAAAGTAAAAGTAATAAATATTTAACATATTTCTGAAACGGTAAAACGGTAAAATGTCTTGATGAGATCTGAGTGTCTTTAAGATTTGTTCTGAATAAGAGCTGCACTCTATCAGGCTTACCTAAGCATGAACGTTAAGGTGTGAGGATACATGAAAGGAATAACCATATCCTTCAATTTATTTATTTGCTGCATTGTTTTTATTTAAAAAATGTACAGTTTATTTATATATTTCATTATTTTTATACAAAATTATTTATTAAATTATTATAATTAATTTTATTTAATATTTCTTTCTTAAGAGATAATAAGATTAGTTTGTTTAATCTTTAGTGTAACATTGTTATTCTTAAATAAATTTTTATTATTTTTGGATTTGAGAAACTCCTTTTGACCGAGAGGACTAACGTCATAATTGTTAACATTAAATTATATATACATTTGAAAAATAATTTATTCTTTTTATATGTTTAAGAATGATGTCAATTGGTTTATCATTTTCCAAATTTATAATTTTTCTTAAGATATTTAATTTTGAAATTAAATCAAAACCATCAATATCATATTTTAAAGATTTTCTAAGGTTTAAGCATTTATCTTTCAAAAATTAAATATCTCCCCACCTTAATACACAAGACTTTGCCTTTTATTTGTTCATAGCTTCTTTTTGTTATTTAATTAAAGTCTCAATTCTTCTTTTCTTTCAAATTTTTGAGTAACCTGATTCAAATTTTCTAGTTGATATATCTATATATTTTTATATGATATGAAATAAAAAGATAATATATAAAACACTATTAAAGATAAATATATAAAACGAATGAATTAAAACAATAAAACTTGGTTCTGATTGTAAAGAAAATAAACTCAATAGGAGACTTGTAGTATCTTGAAATCTCACCTTTTTCACAAACTTACAAAATTGTTTATTTTAAGATTAATCATTAATAAAAATAATTAAAAAATATATATATTGCTCTTCTAAACTCGATAATAAGTCCTTTTTTTTCCTAAACTTGAATTATCTTTCTATAGAAAATTCAACTTTGAATTATGCTCTAATTAATCTATTATCCACCAAAAGACTAAACCATAATCTAATATTTAATTTTGTAAAAAAAAAAAACAATTTCTCCTCAAGATATATGCAAAAAGAAAAACTCTCGAAATCCGTAAATGTGAAAGTACCAAAAAACAAAACTAGGCAAAAGAAACACCTTTCTAATTTTAATACAAATCCAAAATAGAATAAAAATAACAACAGCACAAATAGAAAGAATCCTAACCATAAATGAGGATGAAAAAATCAGGACATAAGGACAATATGAGATTCAAGAGATTAAAGGGATGTAATATTCCAAAGTCCTAAAAAAAAAAAACTATTAAAAGAAAATAAAGTAAGAAAATGTAAAAGAAGTCATAGAGAAAAATAAAAGAGGAAGATAGAATCTAAGATTGATTATAAGAGAATAACGATAGTTAATCATTCTTTTTATTGTAAACAAAATTGTAATTTACTAAAAAAAATTAACTCATTAATTCTCATTTTTACTACCAATAAAAATTAACACACACTAATAATAATTTAATTAAATTTTATTATCAAACATAAACTTATAATTAATTTAATATAATTATATTAGTTATAATTTTTTTTGAGACTTTTATATTTTAAACATAATTTTATAATTAGTTTAATTAAGATATATTAATTAGTACTAAAAAAACTTTTAAGGTTCTTTTTCTTAAACATAATTTTATAATTAATTTAATAGAAAAATATTAATTAATAGTAAATTATTTTTTAAACATTCTTATTTTTGAGGTCTAAAATAAGTGTTTTACTCACTTTATCTTTAAATCCTTAAACAATATATATATATATATATATA